>Ga0208195_1001677_pt1 | contig 23434 bp, 16 predicted proteins | sample AD_UKC077_MetaG_FD_184441 | JGI IMG/M metagenome (GOLD analysis project Ga0208195, IMG submission 184441) | Active sludge microbial communities of municipal wastewater-treating anaerobic digesters from USA - AD_UKC077_MetaG (SPAdes) (version 2) | ecosystem: Engineered > Bioreactor > Anaerobic >...
ACCGACACGAAATGACAACAAAACAGACGACAGAAAAAGAAGGGCGAAGGCATAACATCGGTTTTGCAAAATGGCGGGTTAAGTGCTTCTATGACAGTTTAGTGCAAGGTTCAAGTTTCGTTTTTCAGATGAACATTTGTGCTGAAAATCCGCCACTTCGCAAAGCCGAGAACCGTTGAACTAAACCGCCCCCAGTCGGAGGCGGTAAATTGATGGTAAATTCGAAGTAAAAAACTTCAAAACAAACCATCATGAAAAACATTCATTCACAACTTATTGAGCGGTTCATTCGAGAGATGGAATACCGCAATTACAGTCCCCGATCCATACAGAGTTACAGTAGTTTATTGTCAAAGGTGGAAAGCTATTATAATCAACCACTGGACAAGATCACAGGAGGACAATTTAAAGAATATCTGCATGGTCGGATCACGGCAGACAAAATATCGGTAACCATGGTAAATCAGTATATCAGTGCGTTTAAAATACTGCAGGTAGATATACTGCAACGTGATTGGGAACAAATCCGGATTAAACGACCTCGAAAAGAGCAGCGGATTCCGGTGGTATTATCGGGAGAGGAGGTGGAACGTTTAATAAAAGCAACAGCCAATATAAAACACAGAGCCATTCTGATGCTGGCCTATTCATCAGGTTTAAGACGGCAGGAGCTCCAGTTCATTAAGCCCTCGGCCATCGATTCTTCCCGAATGCAAATACATGTAGTACAGGGCAAAGGGAAGAAAGACAGGTACACCATTCTGGCGAAAAAAACGCTGGATATATTGCGTGAATATTACAAGTGGGAAAGACCCACAAAATACCTGTTTGAAGCACAAGGGAGAAAGGGACAAAATCTGTCAGAAAGCACACTAAACAACATTATTAAACAAGGGGTAAAGAAAGCGGGTATAAATAAAAATATATCCTTCCATACGCTAAGACACAGTTTTGCCACACATCTTCTGGAAAAAGGGGTAAACTTAAGACTCATCCAGCAATTTATGGGTCACACATCCCTAAGAACGACCTCTCTCTACCTGCATATAGCCAATGTAAATCCGGGCACAATAACGTCACCTCTGGACTCAATGGATCTATAAACAAGGAGCTATGGAAAATCAACGACAACACATAGAACTTGCCGAGATCTTCAGAGATCAGGCAAAGACATTTCCTGCAACACACCGTTTATGCCCGGAACAACAAAAAGCGTACACAGCCATCATGGAGTGCAGGACTGCTACCTTGGGAGGACACACAGATCGCTGCGAAGCATGCGGCTATACCAGACAATCGTATAACTCATGCCGGAACAGACACTGTCCCAAGTGCCAACTCATCAAGACGGCACAATGGGTAGACAAAGTAGCTTCCAATTTACCACCGGTTCCTCACTTTCATATTGTATTCACCATCCCTTCGTGCTTATACCAACTGTTTTATATAAACCAGCAAGTGGCCTACGGATTATTATTTAAAGCGGCAGGAAAAGCTTTGTTGCAATGTGCCAGTCAATCAAAATACCTGGGAGTACAAGCCGGGGCCGTTGCCCTTTTGCATACCTGGGGTCAAACCCTGGTATATCATCCGCACATTCATATGATGGTGCCTTCGGGAGGACTTTCGGAAGATATGACGGAATGGATAGCATCAGGAAAAAAGTTCTACGTTCCGGTTAAGGTATTGAGCTGTGTGTTTCGGGGTATTCTGTGCCGGTTATTGGAGCAGGCCGTTACCGCCGGAGAAATCAGGCTCCCAGAAAAATTGGAAACCTTTAAACCGATCAAAGAGGCATGCTATAAAAAGAAATGGGTTGTGTATTGTGAAAAACCTTTTTCAAAACACAAAAACCTTATTCAGTACCTGGGGCATTATAGTCACCGGGTGGCCCTAAGCAACAACAGGCTGCTTGCGTATAAAGAGAATAAAGTCACCTTCTCTTATAAAGACAACCAAGCAGGCGGATTGAGCAAACGGATTACCCTGGAAGCCGATGAGTTTATCAGGCGCTTTTTGCAACATGTTCTGCCATGTGGATTTTACAAAGTGAGGTACTTTGGTTTTATGGCCCTGTGTAATATGAAAGCAAAACTTTCTGCTTGTTTTGAATTGATAGGAAAAACCACTTTCCTACCGGTGTTGGAGGGAATAACTGCCCGGGAAGTATGGCGGGAACTTACGGGTCACGATCCGTATATGTGCCCTAAATGTAAGATAGGCAGGCTGAAGTCTGTGATGCTCGTGGCAAGCGGAATAAAAATGTGAGGTAATGGTTCCACCAAACGTTCTTTGACCGGATACAGATCACAAAAAGAAGGTTGTAAAAACCCTTTAAGGGTGAGCTGTGCCCCTATAGAAAGGAACCCCGACGAAACAGAGATTATGAAGGCCAAAACAGCGAAAGAAAAAGCTCCCCAAAAAGTGTCATTTTGCTGACGGAAAGAAACGACACAAAAGAATGCCCATAGCCGGGCGGCACAGTCCAACAATATTTTATTCATTATTCCCGTTATCCATTAAAAAAGAATGAATTATAGAGTGAAAATAGTTTTGCTCTTGTTATATTTGTATGGGAACAATGAATAAAACACTTTTACGTTAGCGGCTATACAGATGAATCGCATCCGAAAAAGATTTCGTATATTTGCGGGTACAAAACTTAAAGACAAGAATGTAAAATATAATTTCTTTCAGACAATTAAAGACGGAAATCCGCAAAGCGGTTTACCCATTTCATTAATCTTTAAAGAAAGAAATTATGCTTATTTTACAGAATATTTCATACATACACCCCAACAAAGATTTACTGTTTGACAACATCAACCTTGCAGTAAACAATCACGACAAAATAGCCTTAATAGGTAACAACGGTTCAGGAAAATCTACTTTGCTGAAAATTATTGCCAGCGAGTTGCAACTTTCGGGCGGACAATTAAGTGTTGATACAAAACCGTATTATGTGCCACAGATTTTTGGACAATACAATCATCTGACCGTAGCACAAGCGTTACGAATTGAAAACAAGGTCAATGCTTTGAAAGAAATTTTAAATGGAAATGTAACGGAAGAAAACTATACTTTTCTTGACGATGACTGGACGATTGAAGACCGTTGCAATAACGCTTTGGACTATTGGCAACTTAAAGATTTAGACTTGTCGAAAAAAATGGAAACCCTAAGCGGTGGACAAAAAACAAAAGTTTTCCTTGCAGGTATTTCTATTCACGAACCTGAACTTGTTTTACTGGACGAGCCGAGTAATCATTTGGATATTTCGGGTAGACAACTTTTGTATGACTTTATTCAATCTACACAAAGCACTTTAATTGCAGTGAGCCACGACAGAAAATTATTGAACCTTTTGAACACGGTTTGCGAATTGAGCAAACGTGGAATAACTGTTTATGGCGGTAATTATGACTTTTACACAGAGCAAAAACAAATAGAAAGCAATGCTTTAAATCAGGAACTACAAAGCAAGGAAAAAGCATTGCGAAAAGCCAAAGAAAAAGAACGGGAAACATTGGAACGGCAACAAAAATTAGACAGTCGTGGAAAAAAGAAACAGGAAAAAGCAGGTGTTGCCCGAATTATGATGAACACATTACGAAACAATGCCGAAAACAGCACATCAAAAATGAAAAGTGTTCACACTGAAAAAATCGGTAGTGTTTCACAGGAATTGCAGGAACTACGTTCTTCGTTGCCAGACATTGACAAAATGAAATTCGGCTTTGACAATTCTGCATTGCACAAAGGCAAAATTCTATTTACGGCTAATGACCTCAATTTCAGTTACGACACACAACCGCTTTGGACAGAAAACCTAAATTTTAAAATCACAAGTGGCGAACGCATTGCTTTAAAAGGCAAAAACGGTTCAGGTAAAACAACCTTGATAAAACTGATTTTAGGCAACATAGAACCACAAACAGGAACAGTTTACAGAGCAGACAACAAATCGGTTTATATTGACCAAGACTATTCGCTGATTGACGACAAACTGAAAGTTTACGAACAAGCCGAACAATTCAATACTTCGGCATTACAGGAACACGAAATCAAAATCAGGCTTAACCGATTTTTGTTTACCAAAGAAGATTGGGACAAATCTTGCAACGCTTTGAGTGGCGGAGAAAAAATGCGTTTAATGTTGTGTTGTTTAACAATCAATAATCAATCGCCTGACATTATTATTTTGGACGAGCCAACCAACAATCTGGACATACAAAACATTGAAATATTGACAAGAGCTATTAACGAATATCGGGGGACATTGATTGTGGTTTCGCACGATGAAACCTTTTTAGAGCAGACAAACATAGAACGGACAATTCAACTCTGACAAAAGTACAGCCGCTAATAAATAGGAATATGAGCGGCGTGCAACGCCCAGCGATTATTCCCGGTTGAACTACATCTGCGGGATAGTCGCTATGTACTTAAAGAAGGTTTTTATTGTATCTTAGAGATCGAATGGGCAGGAAACAGCCCGACGTTCATTGACATGATGCAAGTTTTTGTGCTTTCTCCAGGTCATTGTACAGGACCAAGTAGCATTTGGGAGCCAGTTTTCGGCTTTTCTGCTCGCCGCCGGGCATAGTTTTCCCGTTTGCGTCCAAAACGCAAAATGAGTTGTTGCTTAGGAACAGGCCGTTGGTTTGTAGAAACAGCCCCGTGCTGGTGAACGTATTCGGGGCAGTTCCCTGATGGTTACCATCCTTCCGGTTTTGCACACCGGGCAAAGGCATGGATTTATGCCGGTAAGCCGGGCAAACCGTTCCACATTGGTTTCGGTCGGTTGTTGCTTTTTGATAAGCGTGTCGATTCCAGGCTTCACTTGGGGAACAAACTGCAGCTCAAGGTGTCGTTTTACGGTATGGTTGTAAATACCAAAGCGCCGGATCTTGACAAACCGTCGGGGCAGGATGTGCAGGGTAAACCGTCGCAGGAATTCGACCCCACCGAGTGTAACAGGCTTTTTAACAGCCCTGTCACGATAATCTTTTGCAATAAAGGTTACTTTACCGCCGGCAATATTCAGGATGCGTTGGTTGGTAATGGCTACCCGATGGGTATATTGTCCCAGGTATTTTATTACGTGCTCAGCGTTTGCCAGCGAAGGTTCGCAATAAACAACCCATTTTGTTTGGTAAGCCTGCTGTATCTGGTTGTTAAAAAGGGAAAGTTCGTTTTGTTTACGTAAGGCCCGTTTGAGGCTGTCGAGAAACTTTCCTTTAAAAGCACTGCTTAGTTGATGTACCGGATAAAGGTAAGTACCCGAATGGTCGATGTTTTTCCATTTCCCGTCCAAAGCATAACCGGCAGCGGGCACAAGGCAATGGATGTGCGGATGAAGTGAGAGGTTCTGTCCCCAGGAATGGATTACAGCAACCGCTCCGGTTTCAACACCAAAATGCGAGTATCCAAATGAGCGAAGCGTATTCCAAACCGCAGCAAAAAGCAGGTCGTAATACCTCCTTTGGTTGTGCAGGCAAATGGCGTTCAAGTGGTGCGGAACGGTAAACACCAGGTGGTAATGTTTCACCGGCAAGGTGGCACGCACCAAATCATCAATCCAGAAAGCCTGTTTTGCCGCCTGGCATTTGGGACAGTGGCGGTCGCCGCAACTGTTGTAACTGTAACGCACGATTCCGCAGTTTTCACAGGCTTCTTCGTGACCGCCCAAAGCGGCAGTACGGCAAACAACTATTTTTTCCAGCACTTTCAGTTGCAACGGAGTAAGCTCTGTTTTATCAGCCAGCTCAGCGCCGAAGAAACGAACCACATCGGCCAGTTCAAAGGTTGTCTTCACTTTTTCGGGAAGTTATAAAGCGTGTCCAGTGGGCTGTGTGGTTTGATCAGCGGGCATTGGGCCACATGCAGGTAGATCATGGTGGTGGTAATTTCGGCATGGCCAAGCAGTTCCTTCAGGGTGACAATGTTCAAGCCTTGTTCCAAAAGGTGGGTCGCATACGAATGGCGCAGTGAATGCAGATTTACATCCTTTGTAATGGAAGTCTTTTTCAGGTTTTCGCGCATGACCCAGGACAGGCCCCGGACGCTGTAACGACCGTCAGGTTCTTTGCCGTTAAACAGCCAGATGTGGGGGTTTTCGGCTTTCAGGTACTTTTTCAAACCGACGGCCATGCTGTCGGCCAATGGCACGATGCGATCCTTTTTGTACTTGCTCTGGCGGATGTGAATGGTCCGACGTTCAAAATCCACATCGGAGATTTTCAGGTTGATTACTTCCTGACCACGTAAACCGGCCGAATAAATCAGCGTGAGCACCACTCGTTGTTTTAGGAGTGTTGGCGCGGCAAAAAGCTCTTTAAGCTCGTGATGGTTCAGGATGACCGGCAGTTTGGTGTCTTTTTTCAGTGATGGCAGGGCGATGGCATTTTTGTTCATCCCCAGCAGGCGGTAATAGTAACGCAGCCCGTACACCATGTGTTTAAAACTGCTGCGCGAGGGCGATCGCGGATCCAAGGCCAAAGCAGCCAGGTATTCATTGATCTCTTCGGGATCGATTTGTTCGGGCAATTTCCCGAAATGGACTACAAAAAGGGCAATACGGCGGATGTAATTATTTAATGTACTTCCACTCTGTCCGCGTAAAGTAACCTGTTGCTCCAGCTTACGGACAACCTTTTCAAACTCAGGAACAAGCACAACTGCCTGCTCAACCATAGTAAAACCAGATTTCTTTCTCATATTCAGAAATTTTAGTGATGAATAATCTCCGAGTATAGAAAGAATCGCGTAATTTTAAACAGCTATCCGCGAAGGCGGATTTAGTTCAATATTGTATAACGAAGGGTGGATGCTTAGGACAGTCTTGCAACAGATAAAAGAAAAAAGAATAAATCACCCGGATTTAACATTTACCGATGATGGTATTAATTGGTATTCAGAAGCATTATTACCCACTCCATTTTCAGCAAGGATGAAAGGAGATAAACTTTGTGAGACAAGGACACACGCCGATGGAGTTGTTGGTAAATTTAATATTGAGAAGAAAGGGGATTTGATTCTTAATGATTTATGTAATTTCTTCTATGTAATTGAGGCTAAAATGTATAGCAAATTGTCAACAGGAACTAAAAATGCAAAAAATTTTAACCAAGCTGCACGAACTGTTGCCTGTATAGCCCAACTAATTTATAATAAACAAAAACCAGTTCAAATTGACTATTTTAAGAAATTAGCGTTTTATGTTTTACTTCCGGAAGAACAGATTAAAAATGAGCCAACTTTTAAAGAATTTACAGATAAAGAAAATATTAAGCACACAATAATAAGTAGGATGTCACTTTATCCGCTAAATGATAATAATAAGAAAGGGATTTTCGATTGGCTAGATGTTAATCTTGATAATTATATTACTAAAATTGATATCAAATTAATAACATGGGAAGATTTAATTGAAAATTCAAGAGATTCTACCCTAGAAGAATTTTATGATAAATGTAAACATTTCAACAAGAAATAATGAAATAAAAATTATATGACACAATTGATTAAACCTGAAAGAATTCCGATTTCAAAACTTGACGGGATCAACGAAAAAAGCATCCAACAAATAATTGCTGACGATCCTTCAATCATTGGACTCGGCGAACTGGTCCTAAAAGACAAGGAAAGAATCCAACCAAGAGCTGGTCGGCTGGATCTGTTGATGCAAGATCCTGACACAAACAGGCGTTATGAAGTTGAAATCCAACTTGGCAAGACAGATGAAAGTCACATAATTCGAACGATAGAATATTGGGATATCGAGAAAAAGCGTTACCCTCAATACGATCATTGTGCCGTTCTCATTGCTGAAGATATTACAAGTAGATTCCTCAATGTCATAGGTTTGTTTAACGGTTTCATTCCAGTAATTGCAATTCAGATGAATGCATACAGAATTGGGAACGAAGTAGGGCTTGTTTTTACTAAAGTTCTTGACGAAATGCCATTGGGACTTGTGGAAGAAGATGAAGAAATCCAAGAGATTACCGACCGGGAATATTGGTTAAAACGCGGGACCCAGGCAACTGTGAAAATGGTAGATGAAATTCTGGCAATAATTAGTTCATTCAAGCCAGGTTATGAACTCAAATACAATAAATTTTATATTGGGCTTGCTAAAGACGGGCAACCAAACAATTTTGCCATTTGCAGACCCAAAAAGAACTACATGATAATCGAACTAAGACTCCAGAAATCTGAAGAGATTGACCAAATCATCGAGAGCAATGACCTTGATGAAATGAGTTACGATAAGAGATGGGGAAATTACCGGATACGTTTAAACAAGGGCGAGATATCAAAGAAAACGGAGGTTATACAAACATTGCTTGAAAAAGCGGAAAAGAACTTCAATGAATAAATACACCATCCATAGCTATATATTAATGGCTTATGGCAAATAAATGATAATATTCAGATTTTTTGCCTAAGTTCTGTTTACAGTTCGCCGGGCGGGAATAAGGATCATGAGCGGAGCGAATACCGATTCATTCTGGAGCGTCAAGAGTTTGTAGTCTGGAATGGAGCGAGGCGGAATGGAGGATGACTGATACCTTGGCTTAATCCTCGGCTTTAGGTAAGATCCTTTTGAGAGAGTTGTTTCCTTTTTGTTTCCCTAAATTAGTATTCTACAAGTCTCCAATTTTCACTTATACCCTTTTTTAACATTTTTTACTACTACGTCATGTTTTGACGTTCAGGGTATCTATTTTGGGCCATATTGGAAATTAAATAAATACAGAGAGGCAACGTACAGAAATTTGTGAAATGATAATTGAGTTTCCATCATTGTCTATATGCTCAATAAAGTAATATACAGAATCGTTTTGAGTAGATTTTGGATAAGACGTTTCTTGATTAAGTGTCAATTTAACAAACAAAACGTCTATATAACAGACATTCAATGAAATATGATCCCATATTTATTATATTTGGTCAAACCTATCAAGTATCCGAAAAAAATCAACTATCAAAATATTAACCAAAACTAAAATTTTATCATTATGAAAAAGCTATTTGTGATTTTTACCGGACTTGCATTGTTGTTGACTTCTTGCGAGCCGCAGGATGCTATGGATTTAGATCACTTCACCCAAGCACAAATTGATGTGCTACAAGTATTGAATGGGACATTCGCCACAGGCGGGAATAATGAGTTTCACTTAATAATTTTGGAAAAATATAACCCGCCAAGAGAAGTTTTATTTGCTGATATTGTGACTATTCTAGTTCACGGTAAGGTTAGAGCACCAATACCCGTTGAAGAGAGTCCATATATAGCAAATATTGATTGCTACGTCGTTATTTCAGAAGATGGTAATACTATAGCATTAATGACTACTGGAGCTGTGCCTCTAGAATTTGTTTTCGACTTTGAATTAATTTCAAATACATCATTCAGAATTAGACCAAACGAAGATGGAGATGAAGATTGGTTAACATTTACCAAAATCTAGAATCTAACAGCGAATGCTAAAGGGTGCTGAATATAGCACCCTTTTTGTTTTTACTCTGGTGTTGAAGATTTTTATGGGATCTCGCATATAAACAGCGAGTGATTCAGTCATTAAGACTTTGATTCCGGTCGGTTTGGGTTTGATTTCGGTAGCACTTATATAGTGGCTTTATCTAACTATCTGAATTTGACAGAAAACACTTTGCAATAATCACTGAAACTACTAACTTTACGCATTACTGCTATAGATGCAGTGGTGCCACACTCCTTGTTTGCTTGTAAGATTTGTCCCCGGTGCCTTTGTGCTGATCCGGTCAAAACGGATCGTATGATAACGTGAATCATTACAAAAGCTCCCGATTCAAGCAGGGAGGGGAAAATGATACTATGAATCCTGGCAGTGAAGAAGAACAAGTAAACCATATCGCACATGAGTAAGACTACAAAAAAGAACGGAAACGGCACCAGCGAGCCTTTGGAGAAACAGCTGTGGAAGACAGCCGACAAGCTCAGGAAGAACATCGACGCTGCCGAGTATAAGCACGTAGTTCTGGGTCTGATATTCCTAAAGTATATTTCCGATGCTTTTGAGGAGTTATACGCCCGGCTGAATGCCGAAAAGGCCCAGGGAGCCGATCCCGAAGATAAAGACGAATACAAGGCGGAAAATGTGTTTTTCGTACCTCTGCAAGCCCGCTGGTCCCTGTTGCTCTCCAAGGCCAAGCAAGTGGACATCGGCAAGATAGTGGACGAGGCAATGGATGCCATCGAAAAGGAAAATACGTCCCTCAAAGGCGTCTTGCCCAAGGTTTACGCACGTCAGAACCTGGACCCCACAAGCCTCGGGGAGTTGATAGACCTGGTGGGCAACATCGCCCTTGGCGATACCAAAGCCCGGAGCGCTGATGTCCTCGGCCATGTGTTTGAGTATTTCCTGGGGGAATTTGCTCTTGCCGAGGGGAAGAAAGGCGGACAGTTCTACACGCCCAGAAGTGTTGTGGAGCTTTTGGTCGAGATGCTGCAACCCTTCCAGGGCAGGGTCTTTGACCCTTGCTGTGGCTCGGGAGGTATGTTCGTGCAATCGGAGAAATTCGTAACGGAACATCGAGGAAGAACAAATGACATTTCCATATACGGCCAGGAGAGCAACCAAACCACCTGGCGCCTGTGCAAGATGAACCTGGCCATCCGGGGGATTGACAGTTCGCAGGTTAAGTGGAACAATGAGGGATCTTTCCTGAACGATGCCCACAAGGATCTGAAGGCCGACTACATCATTGCCAATCCTCCGTTCAACGTGAGTGACTGGGGTGGGGACCTGCTGCGCACCGACGGTCGCTGGCAATACGGAGTGCCCCCTGTGGGGAATGCCAACTACGCCTGGATACAGCACTTCCTATACCACCTGGGACCCAATGGACAGGCCGGCTTTGTTCTGGCTAAAGGATCGCTGACCAGCAAAACTTCGGGAGAGGGCAATATACGAAAGGCGTTAATCGAGAAGAACCTGGTAGATTGCATCGTTAATTTGCCGGCCAAGCTCTTTCTGAACACCCAGATACCGGCCTCGCTATGGTTCATGAGCTGCAACCGGACCAATGGCAAATTCCGGAACCGCAGCAACGAGATCCTGTTTATTGATGCCCGCAATCTGGGTCGCCTGATCAACCGACGTACCAAAGAACTGATTCCGGACGATATCCGGCAAATAGCAGATACATACCACAACTGGCGAAATCCCGACGGAAACTATCAGGACATTGCTGGTTTTTGCGCATCCGCTCCAATAGAGAAAGTTAAAGAATTGGATTATGTACTTACTCCCGGACGCTATGTTGGCTTGCCCGATGATGAAGATGATTTTGACTTTAACGAACGATTCAAAGCCTTGAAAGCCGAGTTGGAAGAACAGATAAAGGAAGAAGCCCGGTTGAACGAGGTAATAGCAGCTAACCTGGAAAAGATTAAAGTCAATGAATGAAGAACAGGCATACTTAATTGAAGTTCTCCGAAATGCAATTAATGCAGTTTATCAGGAAGAAAGATTTCTATTGCGTTTTGCCCAAGGAGACAGAGAAGGTTTAGAACAAGCATTTGTTTTCAGAACGGGCGTTCATTTAAGTAATTTACTGAATGAGACACCCTATGCGGCATTAGACTTGGATTCCGAATACAACAAAAATCACGGAAAAGCTAAAACCTCTAGACGTTTTAGAAAAGGACTAAGACCTGATTTGATCATTCACAGACGAGATTCAAACGAAGAGAATAAATTGGTAGCCGAGTTTAAAGGCTGGTGGAATAATGATGTTAAAAACGATTTTGAAAAATTGGAAGATTTGACCGACCCAAATGATAATTACCATTATCTGATAGGTGTATTTGTTCGTATTGATAGAACCAAGGCGACATATCGTTACTTCATAAATGGTGTTGAGCATGAATGAGTGGAAAGAATATAAATTGAAGGATGTAGCTAATGTAAAATATGGTAAAGCACATCAATCATTATCTGATGGATATATTCCTGCTTATGGTAGTGGGGGCTTAATTCGATATGTTGAAAAGGCACTTTATAATGAAGAATCAATATTAATACCACGCAAAGGTACTCTGAACAATATTATATATAAAGACGAACCTTTTTGGACAGTTGATACAATGTTTTGGACTGAATTGAACAAGAAAATTATTGTACCGAAATATCTTTTCTATCAACTTAGTCTAATTGATTTTTCAAACATGAATGTTGGCTCTGCGGTTCCAAGTATGACAATTCCAATATTAAATGATATTGACATTTATGTACCATCAATACCCGAACAAACCGCCATCGCCTCCATCCTTTCCAGCCTGGACGATAAAATAGACCTGCTGCACCGCCAAAACGCCACCCTGGAAAAAATGGCCGAAACGCTTTTTAGGCAGTGGTTTGTGGAAGAAGCGAAGGAGGAGTGGGGTACTGGAAAATTAGGGGATGAATTTGATTTAACGATGGGAGCATCGCCACCTGGAGAAAGTTATAATGAGGAAGGATTTGGTATTCCAATGTATCAAGGAAATGCTGATTTTGGTTTTCGCTTTCCGACTAATAGAGTTTTCACAACAGACCCTAAGAGATTTGCCGAGAAATATGATACTCTTGTAAGTGTTAGAGCACCAGTTGGTGAGCAAAATATGGCTAATGAAAGATGTTGTATTGGGCGTGGTGTTGCTGCTTTCAGATTTAAAAAGGATAATTCATTTTACACCTACACTTACTATAAAATGAAATCCTTAATTAATGATATTAAACAATTTAATGAAACTGGAACTGTGTTTGGTTCAATTAGTAAATCAGATTTTGAGAATATTGAAATTGTTATACCAGATAAAATATCTATCCATAAATTTCAAAACGAAGCCAATCCAATTGATGATAAAATAACTACGAATACAATCCAAGTCCGCACTCTCACCGCTTTGCGTGATACATTGTTGCCGAAGTTGATGAGTGGGAAGGTAAGGGTGGAAATGTAAAAATATATATTATGAAGCTTACAATCTTCTATTCTTGGCAAATGAAAACAGATCCCAAGAAGAATAAGCATTATATTAAGGTATGTATTGAAAAGGCTTGTAGAAAGATTGAGCAGAAACCAAATCCTGAATTAAAAGGAATTAGTTTTAAGTTGCAAGAAGGAAGGAGTGGTATTTCTGGAACACCACAAATTGTAAGTACAATTATGGATGATAGAATTCCAAATTGCGATATATTTATTGCAGATCTGACAGTGACTGATCCGCACAATAAATTAGAAAAACTATATCCAAAAAAATATAGAAGAGATGTACATCAGGCCAATAATGTGATGTTTGAATATGGAAATGCATATATTTCAGTCGGAGAAAAACGAATTATTTGTGTCCTAAATTCTGCCAATGGGTCTCCAAATGAAAACCCAGAAAACATTCCATTTGATGTAAGGCACATGAGCTATCCCATCGAATACAATTACAATGTAAATAAAGAAACATTTGTTAATAAACTGCAATATGCCATTACATTGTGTTCGATTACTGCAATCAATGAACGCAGAAACAAATTTAAACCTTTTCAAACATGGCACGAATTCGGAGAGAAAAAAAGTAATAAATCGGTTTTCTTTGAAAATGATACCATCTATTCAATAAAAAAAAGCTTAGCAGAAAATAAGTCAGATATGCGCTTTTTAGGGCTTTCAGGATTAGGGAAAACCAGAATTACTTTTGAGGCATTTAAAAGTCAGGATGATAATTTGTCTTTGAATTATTTGTATTGTGAATATCAACCAAATGAGGAAACTTCAATTCAAGGAGCATTAGAAAAAATCTTCTCGGATAATTCAAATACACAAGTATTAGTAATTGATAACTGTCCTTTAAATTTCTTTCGAAAGATACTTAAGATGAAGTATGAATATGGAATGGCAAATCCAATAATTTCGTTGTTTAACGAACCAGAAGAAACGACAATTGTTAAAATATCTGCAGTCGAATATATTCGAATTTCAATTTCAGATTTGGGCTCTATTATTGATCTAATATTGAAGACTTCTTTCACATCTTTAACTGAAGACCAGAGAAAAATAATAAAAGAGTTTTCTGAAGGTATTCCATTAATGGCTAGTCTATTAGCAGAAAATGCAAAAAACGAAGAAAAGAATATCGGGTTACTAACAGATAAAACATTATTGGACAAATTATTGTCAGTTTCTGACGAAAAAGAAAAGGAAATTCTAAAATCATGTTCAATCTTTAGATATATTGGATTTGAGGAAGAAGTAATTGGTCATATAACATTTATCATAACAAATAAATACATAACTCCAATATCGGGTAGCAATGAAGAAAAAATGTACTTGTTCAGTAAGGTATTTAAAAAGTATTATACACGAGAAATCTTTGAAAAAAATGGACGATTATTTGGAATACGACCAAGACCGTTAGCATTATCGTTAGCTACTGAATGGTTCGAAACATGTACTTCAGATAGATTAAGAAAAATTGTTGAGGCAATTCAATCTCCTGAAAATCCCAATAGTAATATTCTTACCGAATCTTTATGTTCTCAAATAAAATATTTAGGTGATAACGAAAAAGTGAGATCACTAATCGGAAAGCTTACTGATGTTAGTGGCCCTTTTGATAATGCGGAAGTTGTAAACACAGAGTTGGGTTCACGCCTCTTTCGCTCATTTGTAGAAGTGAATCCAAATGCTGTGGCTGATAATCTATATCGTTTGTTTGGATCAATGTCTATTGAGCAACTTAAAAATGTTCAGGAGGGAAGACGAAATCTCGTCTGGACACTTGAAAAGCTTTGTTTTGACAAAAACACCTTTGCTAAAGGAGCAAAACTAATGATGTCATTTGGTGCAGCAGAAAATGAAACATGGGGAAATAATTCGATAAATGAGTTTTTAAATCTTTTCAAAATTCATTTGCCAGGAACTCAAGCACATTTATCTGAGCGATTAGAAATTATCAGATGGGGTTTAAATAAAGGGAATGAATATATTATGTTATCCTTGAAAGCTCTTAGATCTGCCTTGGAAACACAAGATTTTACAAGAGTTTTGGGTGCTGAAACTCAAGGAACAAAAAAATTAGTAGATAATTATCCCACAATTAGCGAGGTTATAAATTATTGGACAGAGGTCTTAGATATTTTAGAAAAATACGCTCTCTCAGAATGTGAATATTCATCGTTTTGTAGTGAAGTCATTGCGGAAAAAGCACGAGGATTGTTTAGTACTGGAGTAGCAAATATTATTCTTCCTAAAATAAAAAATATAGCTGAAAGTTACAGCTATGATTGGGACTTAATGTTAGATAGCTTATACCGAATAAAGGAATATGAAGGTCCGAAATTAAAACAAGAGTATGTTTCAGAAATTGAGGCCATAATAAAGCAACTAACAAAAACGGATTTCTATTCTAGATTTGCTGCAGTTCAGAAAACTAGATACACAGCTGAGTCAAAACTCAATTTTGAAGAACTAATAAAAATTCAGCAAGAAAAATATCGAAGGTTAGCTGATGAATTTGTAAGTTATTATTTTTGTTTTTCTGAGATATTACATCTTATTTACTCCAATAAAGATTTATTAACTATGTCATTCGGGGCAAGAATTGCAGAGTTGATAGAAGGAAATGCAGAAAAATATAACGCTTTTATTGAAACATCATTAGACGTGTTATTATCAATTGACGCCAAAGACCGAAATATTTCACTTCTAATTGACTTTTCTAGAGGATTAAAATTAATAGAAACGAAAAATAAACTGATAGAATCCATTCTAAGCAAAGAACAGCTTTCTTATTTGTTATTTCCTGTATTTGGAGTCCTTAAAAAAGAGGATGACGACCTTATTATTCTATTCTCATTAGTCGATAAGGGAGTCGCGTCTATTGATGAGTTTATACAATATTTTAACTATTTGTCTCTTCCAAGCCTTCCAGAGGATAAGTTTGTTGGGCTTTGCCATAAAATAAAAAAATACGGCATTCGAGGTACAGATACGGTGTTGTCGTTAATTCATAGTTTATTATTTTTCAGTAAAGACGTCAATCCAAATTCCGTTATATATGGTCTGCTGGAAGATATATTAATGTCAATTGACATAACAAACTTAAATGGAATTAATAGAAATAATTACTTCCAAATGATCGATACTCTTTTGAGTCATAAGGAAAGTAAAATCTTTGCAAAATATATAAACCTTCAAGTTATTAATCTTGCGAAAGACCTAAATTATTCCTTTAGTTTTAACTCTACACTTGAAAATTTGTACCGCTTATTAATTGGAAAATATTTTGAAATAATATGGCCAGATTTATCGAGTGCACTGCTTTCTTGTGGTGAGGACTACTATGTGTATTATCATTATCAACATCTTTTAGGTTCTCACATCGGAGGGGTGTCTAATGAAGTTGGTATTCTATTTCGAGGGGACATAAATCTAATTTTCGATTGGTGTAATAAATTCCCGGAGAAAGCTCCTGTAAGATTGGCTTCAATGGTTCCAATTTTTGAAGGTGAGGGATTTCATCCAATCACCTTAAGACTTATTAATGAATTTGGTAACAATCAAGATGTTTTAAGTAATTTAAGTTCTAATATGGGATCTTACTCTTGGGTCGGATCTATGATCCCTTTATTGAAAAGCAAAAGAAAGTTATTCAATTCATTAAAAAACCATGCTATTCCTGAGGTTGCCGATTGGGCGAAAAGAAATATCTGTTATATGGATAAAGAGATTGAAAGAGAGCAACAAAGGGAAGACGAAGAACGATTTTTATATTCTTGAAAACAATCTCTATATGTTTAAGGATAATAGGTTAGTTATGTAATCAATGTTTCAAACTAAATGACACATATTACAGAACATAGCATCGAAAAATTCGCCATCGAGTTATTAGAAAAACTCGGTTACGAATACTTATATGCTCCCGACATTGCTCCCGACGGCAATGCTCCTGAAAGGGATTCCTACAGCCAGGTATTGTTGTTGGGGCGTTTAAGAAAAGCGATAAAACGCATAAACGATCATTTATCCCATGATATCCAGGAGCACGCTCTCAAAGAGATTCAGCGCATAGCTTCTCCGGACCTTGTGGCCAACAACAAAGCTTTTCATAAGTACCTGACCGAAGGCGTTCCTGTATCAAAAAACGTGGAAGGTTATGAACGGGGCGACCGCTTGTGGCTCATAGATTTTGAGAACCCGGAGAACAACGATTTCCTGGTAGCCAACCAGTTCACCGTGGTAGAGAATAACAACAACAAACGTCCCGACGTGATTCTCTTTATCAATGGCATTCCATTGGTGGTTATGGAGCTAAAGAACGCAGCCGATGAAACGGCTACTGTCTACTCGGCCTTTAAGCAAATAGAGACCTATAAAACCATCATTCCGGGCCTGTTCACCTACAACAGCTTTGTAGTGATATCAGATGGTCTGGAAGCAAAAGCCGGGTCCATCTCGGCCGATTACAGCCGGTTCATGGCTTGGAGAACCTCGGACGGACAGAAAGAAGCTTCCTCAACAACCAGTCAAATGGAGACGCTTATCCTGGGGATGCTCAATAAAGAAACACTGCTGGATATTATACGCCACTTTATTGTTTTTGACGAATCGGCAAAAGAGGACCCTCAAACCGGCATCATAACCAAGACAACGGTCAAGAAGCTTGCCGCCTACCACCAGTACTATGCCGTTAACCGGGCTGTTGAATCCACCCTGCGTGCCTCGGGTTATATCCTAAAACAAGACACAAAGAGGGTGTTAACGCAGTCACCGGAGAGCTACGGGTTACCAGGGGTCAGTAAACAGCCGGTATCCGATCGTAAGGGTGGTGTTGTCTGGCATACCCAGGGCAGTGGTAAATCACTCTCCATGGTGTTTTATACCGGCAAAATCGTGCTGGCCATGGACAATCCCACCATAGTGGTGATTACGGACAGAAACGACCTGGACGACCAGCTTTTTGATACCTTCGCCTCGTCCAAACAACTGCTCCGTCAAGAGCCCATCCAGGCCGAGGACAGGACTCACCTGCGGGAATTGTTAAAAGTCGCCTCGGGCGGCATCGTCTTTACCACCATACAGAAATTCCAGCCCGAGGAAGGCAACGTCTATGAAACCCTCTCGGCCCGCGACAATATCATTGTCATTGCCGATGAGGCACACCGGAGCCAATACGGCTTCAAGGCCAAGACCATCGATACCCGGAACCATGACGGGGTGGTTGAAGGCACAAAGATCGTCTATGGGTTTGCCAAATACCTGCGTGACGCATTGCCCCATGCCACCTACCTGGGTTTTACCGGAACTCCCATAGAAAGTACCGATGTAAACACACCTGCAGTTTTCGGTCATTACGTGGACATTTATGATGTGGCACAAGCCGTGGAAGATGGTGCAACGGTCCGGATATACTATGAAAGCCGCCTGGCCAAAGTAAAATTGAGTGACCACGGCAGGGAGCTGGTCAAACAGCTGGATGATGAGATAAACATGGAAGACCTCCCGGTACCGCAACAGGTAAAAGCACGGTGGACGCAGCTGGAAGCACTCGTGGGCAGTAAAGATCGTCTTGAAGAGGTTGCCCGTGATATTATTGAGCATTTTACTCACAGGCAGGAGGTCTTTGACGGCAAGGGCATGATAGTGACCATGAGCCGCAGGATAGCTGCCGATCTGTATAAGGCCATTATTGCGTTGCGTCCGGAATGGCATTCAAAGGATCTGAACAAAGGCGTGATTAAGGTCGTTATGACCTCTGCCTCATCTGATGGGCCGGAGATAGCAAAACATTACACATCCAAGAGCCAACGCAGGGTATTGGCCGACCGTATGAAGGATCCCCAGGATGAACTGAAGCTGGTTATTGTGCGGGATATGTGGCTTACAGGATTTGACGTACCGTGTTTGCATACCATGTATATTGACAAGCCCATGAAGGGACACAACCTGATGCAGGCCATAGCCAGGGTCAATCGTGTGTTCAGGGATAAGCCGGGAGGACTGATCGTGGATTACCTTGGAATCGCCTCGGATCTGAAAAAAGCCCTTTCCTTTTATGCCGATTCGGGCGGCAAGGGAGATCCGACCATCCTGCAGGAGCAGGCTGTTGAGCTTATGCTGGAAAAACTCGAAGTGGTATCCAACATGTATCATGGATTCCCGTACGAGGAATACTTCCAGGCCGAGACAGCCAGGAAGCTCTCCATGATCCTGGCTGCCGAGGAGCATATCCTGGGACTTGAAAACGGCAAGAAACGCTACATAAACGAAGTAACGGCACTGTCAAAGGCTTTTGCTATTGCCATTCCCCACGAACAGGCTATGGACGTTAAAGATGAAGTGGCTTTCTTCCAGGCCGTGAAAGCTCGTTTGGCTAAGTTTGACAGTACGGGTAAGGGCAAGACCGATGAAGAGATAGAAACTACCATTCGCCAGGTGATTGACAAGGCCCTGGTGACTGAGTCGGTGATTGATGTTTTTAGCGCAGCCGGCTTGAAGAAGCCCGATATTTCCATACTATCGGATGAGTTCTTGATGGAACTCAAGGATATGGAGCATAAGAATGTGGCTTTGGAGGTGTTGAGAAGGTTGTTGAATGATGAGATCAAGTCCAGGGCAAAGAAAAACCTTGTCAAAAGCCAGTCCCTGATTGAAATGCTGGAAAACAGCATTAAGAAATACCACAACAAGATATTGACGGCAGCCGAAGTGATTGATGAACTGATAAGCTTAAGCAAAGAAATTGTGGAAATGGACAACGAGGCGAAGTCAATGGGTCTGTCCGATTTTGAGTATGCCTTTTATACAGCAGTTGCCAACAACGATAGCGCAAGAGAACTGATGCAACAGGACAAACTGCGTGAACTAGCTGTTGTGTTAACTGAAACCATACGGCAAAACGCTACCATAGACTGGACCATCAAGGAAAGCGTTAAAGCGAAACTAAGAGTGTCCGTCAAGCGCCTTCTACGCAAATACGGCTATCCCCCGGACATGCAAAAACTGGCAACCGACACCGTCCTGAAACAAGCAGAAATGATAGCGCAGGAGCTGACAGGTGTACTTGCCCCCTGAATAATGGGACTACATGATGAAAACAATACAGTAATAGTTCATTCTGTAACCATGACAAAAAAATCCGAACATAAAACAAAACACACTAGGAAGCACTATCCAAAAATGACCAATAAACAAGAACCCAACAAAACTTCTTATGTGGGGCAAAAACCAGAAATTAAGATCTCAAAAATCGGGATGGCGAGTAGGGAGTATAATGTTCATCATGATTTTACGGAGAACTTAGTAGAAATATTCCGGATTTTTGATACTGCCAAATGCGATGCAATACTTTTTTCTCTGTATTCAATTTATGCCAGACAGGGTTACTCTCTTAATAAACACTTAGAAAGACTCAAGAATATAAAACTTGTAATGCTCGAATCATTTCACGAGAATAATTCCGAACCCATCAATCATGCCTATTTTAGAGATCCTAAGACAAACAAATGGGAACGATATGATTACTCTCAAAAATTTGGTTCATTAAGTGAGATGAACGACTCTAAATTGTACTCTTTTGTTGAATCTGAGATACCGCAACGGATTTTTGGGAATTCTATATCATTATTATGTGGTGAAACAAACATCGTAAAATATTCAAAAGAAAAAAAGAAAATAATTGATATATTCAAACTAAATGCGGCAATACCAGATTATGTACAGATTATTCTAAATCCGATACACGACAGAATGACACGATTCGAAATGAAACTAAAGAGACAATTCCTTTCAGAGAATAATCGTTGGGTGATTTCTGTTTGGAACAAAGGGAAAAAAGATAAAAATGGAACAATAAAAAACGAAAAGAAACCAGCATGGACGGTATTTTACAATGGGAAAGAAATTGAGGTCAAACAACTAAAACATGATCTGGGTCCTGAAATTGAACTGGGAATTGTAAATACACGCTGTAAGTAACCTGTATATATGTTATGATTCATATACACTCATACTGCACAGATTTAAAGATACATACAAGCGGAACGTTTTGGGCAAGTGCATAAGATAATACTATAGATGCAAACATTTTTAACTCATTGATATTAATTGAACCTTAGAATAATGAAAAAGATTGTCTTTCTGTTTGCAATAGGTATGCTATTATTTTCCTGTCGCCCTCCGGAGAATCCTTCTGTCGTCACAGGTGAAGTAACCAACATAACTGCTACAACAGCAATCAGTGCTGGTAATGTGACTGCTGATGGTGGTGCGGAAATAATAGCACGGGGTGTTTGTTGGAGTACTTCACAGTTTCCAGCTATATCAGATTCTAAGACAAGTAGCGGTACTGGATTAGGATTTTTCACCAGAAAGATTACCGGCCTTTCTCCTAACACCACCTATTATGTCAGGGCTTATGCAACAAATGCTGTGGGTACAGCCTATGGCGAACAAAGAAACTTCACTACCAATCAAGAAATGCCTATTGTGGTTACAGGTGAAGTGACCAACATAACTGCCAAAAAAGCTGACTGTTCAGGGAATGTAACATCAGATGGTGGATCATTAGTTACGGCCCGAGGCGTCTGCTGGAGCTCAACACAGAATCCGACCACTTCAAATTCTAAAATAAGATCAGGTACAGGCCCGGGTACTTATACCAGCAGTATTACCGGCCTTTCTCCTAACACCACCTATTATATCAGGGCTTATGCTACGAACTCATTGGGGACAGCATATGGGGAGCAACAATCATTCACTACCAATAAAGAAATACCTACTGTGGTTACAGGTGAAGTAACCAACATAACTACCACAACAGCGTCCTGTGATGGTAAGGTGACTGCTGATGGTGGTGCGGAAATAATAGCACGGGGTGTTTGTTGGAGTACAACAGAAAATCCCACAATAGATAATTATAAAACCTCTAACGGCACAGGGACCGGAACTTTTTCAAGTGATTTAACTGGTCTTTCTCCTTACACAACCTATTATATAAGGGCTTATGCTACAAATTCTGAAGGTACTGCCTATGGGATGGGGGAATCGTTTACAACTCTTGCGGAAATAGAATACGGTTCATTTACCGATTCCCGGGATGGTAATCAGTATAAAACGGTAACTATAGGAGAGCAAGTGTGGATGGCAGAAAACCTTGCGTATATACCAGTTGGTATTACTGTTAGTGCTCCGACAGAAGGATCATATTCAGAACCTCATTATTACGTTTATGGTAATTCCGATAAAGACTTAACTGCAGCCATATTAACAGACAATTATCAAGCCTATGGTGTTTTGTATAATTGGTCTGCGGCAATAACTGTCTGTCCTGAAGGCTGGCATTTACCCAGTGATGCAGAATGGACAACACTTTCAACATATCTTGGAGATAATGCCGGTGGCAAACTGAAAGAAGCAGGAAACTACTCTTCTTGGGACAGCCCAAACGAGGGAGCCACCAACTCAAGTGGTTTTACAGCCCTTCCGGGTGGTTACCGTAGCTACGGTGGTACGTTCGTCGGCACTGGGCTCTACGGCTACTGGTGGAGTTCTACGCAGTACAGTACAAATAACGCCTGGTACCGCGCCCTGTACTACTATATCAGCAACGTATTCAGGCGCAACTACAGCAAGGACTACGGGTGTTCTGTTCGTTGTTTACAGGATTAGGTGTACAAAAAGGCTGTTAAAGGGCGCACAGGCACAATGCGCTAAGCATTTGTAGCAGTGAACTATAATCAAGATGGTGGAACTTTGTTAACTAACGAGAAGAGTATCGAGAGAAGGTAAGACTGTTAAGGTCAAGAGAACGAATGGACAGAGCTACCAGACAGAGAACGACAAGGAACCGGAACAAAGACAAACCACCGACAGGGGACAACGGGAGAATCTGCCAAACCACCCGACGGTGCTTTTATCCAACGATAAAGATATTGAACGGATAGGGAAAAGGGTGAGGAAAGAAGCACCTCAGGTGTTTGGACAAGAACTGAATTAGAGTGAACTGTCCGATGAGGTGTCGAAATGTATACAGGCAGTGTCAGAAACCGGAATAACTCAGCTAACATTTTTCGTAGTAAAAAAGTTGTTCCACTCCCCTCGAAATTTGGGTAAAAGACCTTTTGATACCGTCAATAATTTTATTTCAAAGAACAAATAACTTGTTAGACATCAAAGCTAGCTGCACAAATAATATATTCAGACAATCCCTTGAAGACAACATTTTTATTATTGTTTGTTTATTTTAATGTATATTTGCGGTAATTATTACCGCTATGGCAACAAAAATTAAACAGATTCTTCAGAAGGTACCACGTAATGCCGTGTTATTTTCTTCCTGGCTTTCAAAAAACGGAATAGACAGAAAGGAGCAAACTTCATATGTGCGCAGTAGCTGGATAGAAAG
>Ga0208195_1001680_pt1 | contig 23415 bp, 24 predicted proteins | sample AD_UKC077_MetaG_FD_184441 | JGI IMG/M metagenome (GOLD analysis project Ga0208195, IMG submission 184441) | Active sludge microbial communities of municipal wastewater-treating anaerobic digesters from USA - AD_UKC077_MetaG (SPAdes) (version 2) | ecosystem: Engineered > Bioreactor > Anaerobic >...
TCAGAGGAGACAAAGTTGCTGAAACATTGTGACTTAATTCCAAACCCTCTATGCAATAAAATATTGGATTTTGTAAGTACATGACAAAAAAATAATAAATAATGGGGTACAAATTAGTTGGAAGTTGGAAGACCGAGGTTGGCTATTAATAAAGTTTGTAAAGCGTAAAAGCCATTGGCTATTGGCTATTAGCCGTTGGCAATTAATGGGATAATTGTTGTATCAATAGCCACGACTTTTAAGTCGTGGATTAGATAAAACGCGTACATTTGGGCTTTAGCCCAAATCTTATGAGGCATAGCCTACAATCAAAAACACGCTCTATTGATAATACACATAGCCAATAGCCAACGGCTAACAGCTAAAAGCTAACAGCCAAATTCTATTTCGCTATTAATATTTTTTGTCATGTACTGAGTTGGATTTTATAAAATGACAATTGTTAAAACTTGCTCTCTTTTTCCTATTTTTGCAAAGTTGATAATAAATTCACAGGTGTATGTTTGAAATGCTAATTGGAATATCGCTAATAGATTATATTAAAGCGAATTATGTCTTACTGTTAGACCACGCAGGTACATTTGCATTTGCTTTAAGTGGAATTCGGCTGGCGGGCGAAAAAAAATTCGATTGGTTTGGAGCCTATGTTGTGGGATTAGTTACTGCAATTGGCGGTGGAACCACTCGCGACCTGTTGTTAGGTGTAACTCCATTTTGGATGTTAAATAGCTCATATTTAATCGTTACGGCGGTAGCTCTGCTCTCATTTGTTTCTCTTAAGAGATTTATTTTCAGATTAAATAAAGCCCTGTTTTTGTTTGATACCATCGGTCTCGGACTATTTACGGTGGTTGGAATAGAAAAAACCTTAGCAGCAGGTTACCCATTTTGGGTTGCCATTATTATGGGTATGATTACAGGCTCGGTTGGAGGTTTAATCAGAGATGTTTTAATTAACGAAGTACCTCTTATATTGCGTAGAGATATATACGCAATGGCTTGTATTGTCGGAGGTCTCGTTTTTGCATTGTGTTACTGGCTCGAAGTGGAACGCGCTTTAATAAACCTTATTGCTGCATTTACAGTAATACTAATCAGATTTATTGCTGTTAAGTACAAAATTCAACTTCCAACGGTAAAACAGGGTGATATAAAGGTTAATAAGAAAATGTTTAGACTAAAAAAATAGTCTGCTCAGATAATTGTCATGCGTATTGAAAAAAGATATCAGAAATGGATATAAGTGGAAACATTACGGGCGTAAAATATAAAGTTGTGTTAACTGAAGAGTTGAAACAAATTGATATAAAGCAGTTTAACATAAACGAAATGCCCGCAACTTGCTTACTTACGAGCAAGAAAAATACATTTGCCATCTCAAAATGGGTATCACCCAAACGCACGCGCTCTTACCCATTTGAAAGAGTGTACAACTCGTTAGTAATAGCCAAAAAAATTACGGTTATACCTATTATCAAAGACGAAGGAGCGCAAGGCGACCGCGATTTTATACAGTGGGACACTGTTTCGTTAATGTCACTGCTCGATGTTTTTGTGATTTTTGCATATTACGACAAGGCTGAAATTAACCCAAGAAACAAACAAAAGATTACTAATCAGCAATTTAACAACACTTATATTCTCACTAAAATCAAGGAGATAGAACAATATCATAGCTCAGCCTTGCACTGGAACTTAAATGAGCTAAACACCAATTTTCATAAAATAGTTGATAAAGCTAAATCAGCTTATTTGAAGATTGAAAAGACAACCAATGTAACTTTACATAACATTTCTGGCATAGATAAATTTAAGGAAAGAATTGGAACAGATGTCTCTTTGTTTATGAATTTTTCTAGAGAAAAGGCGAAACAAGCACAAGCCAGAGAATTTGTAACTAAGCAACCAAAAGAAAGTTTGTCAACACTCTCAAAAGCAAAAATAACAATTACCAATTATTTAGGTGGTCAATATTTTTTTACGGTTGATGAAGTTGATTTTGATAAAGATACCATCTATTTAATTGAGGGTAAACATAGTAAAAACAGCATCCTTCCAAGTAAAGGAGATATAAAAGACGGACTGTTGAAACTGATCTTGTATAGCAACTTAACCGATGTTAAAGTCAACGGCAATAAAATCAAAAGTCGCCCTGTTTTACTTTTAACATCTTCGCTACTAAAGGGTTGTGTTAGTTCACTAAATAACAAACAAGAGTTGAAAGATTTTCTTAATAACAATAATTTCTCATCTGTACAAAAGGAACTGATTGATAAGCTAATGACCGAAGCTTCCAAAAACAAGTTCATCGTAAAATTGCAGTATTCAAAATGATAAAATCACCACTACGCTACCCCGGTGGCAAAAGCCGAGCCGTTAAAACTATTGCCAAACTCATACCAAACTTTGATGAGTTTCGCGAGCCGTTTTTGGGTGGTGGCTCTGTGTTTATATATGCAAAACAACGGTTTCCAAACAAAAAGTTTTGGGTAAACGACATCTATTTAGAACTCTATAAGTTTTGGGAGATAGCACAAAAAGATATAGATTCGTTAATAGAAAAAATTTATGAATGGAGGTCAAAATTCGCCGATGGTAAAGAGTTGCACAAATTCTTAAACACGAACTTAGACAAATTTGATGATTTGGAGCGTGGCGCGGCATTTTTTGTTTATAATCGAATTACATTTTCAGGAACAAGTCTAAGTGGCGGATACAGTAAACAAGCGTTCGCAGGACGCTTTACTGAAAGTAGCATTCAACGACTCAAGCCATTTGCAAAAGTTATAAGAGACTCAAAAATCACAAACCTTGATTATGAGCAAGTTGTAAATGAAGCGGGAGAGAATGTTTTTATATTTTTAGATCCGCCATATTATTCTGCTACAAAGTCGGCACTGTACGGAAAAAACGGTAATCTTCACAAAAGTTTTGACCACGAGAGATTTGCTCGAGTAATGAAAAATTGCTCTCACAAATGGCTTATAACTTACGATGATGATGAGTATGTGAGAAAACTTTTTTCGTTTGCCAACATAACGCCTTGGAACCTAACCTACGGCATGCGTAATGTTACCGACAGTTCCGACCAAAATGGCAATGAGCTTTTTATCTCTAACTACGACATTCAGAAACCACAGGTGCGACAATTGACTCTTTTTTAAATTAAAAAACAAAGCATCACTACAAATAAAGCAAAAATGAAAGAAACACTAAATTTTTTTGAGTACATATTTGACTCAATAGGTAAAGAGGATAGAAACTATACACCTAATGTTAATCCAACAGTAATATTTAATGAGGGTTGGATGATACGATTATTAGTTTATCAATCAATTAAAGAAAAATTAATCATTAACGATTTTATTAATTTTGGAAAAATTAAAAATTGGTCTTCAGAAGGTCTTATTTCAAGTCCATTTATAAAAGTAGAAAAAAACAAAGAAAGGCATACTCATGCAGATATGGCGTTAGGAGACTTTTCAATTGATTACAAGTCTAGTGGAGAAATTCATGTATCAAAATCGGCCACAACATTTGGAATTATTGAAGCAAAAATGGGAAGCAATCTTAGTAAAGGAACTACAAATGCTCCTAATTACAATCAAGCAAGTAGGAATTTAGCTTGCATTGCAAATAATGTAGTGAGCAAGACTTGTAAAACCTTTTTTGCTTTAGTTGCCCCTAATAAAAAGATTAAACAATATAAGTTCGAAGTGCAAACAGAAAAGAGCCTTATGATTAAGCAAATAAAGCTTCGTTTTGAACGATCTGATTTGCACATTGACAATGATTTAATTGAAAGAGCAAAGCAATGTTTCATAAAAGTTTTTTCATACGAAGATTGGATTAATATGCTATCAAAAGACAGCAGACCTTTTATTGAAACATTTTATTTTAACTGTCTAAAGTGGAATAGAATTAAACAAGATTAATCATTCCTTAAAAAATGACCCAGAAACTCAACTCCAAAAACAGTCTGCTTAGCAAATCCGCAACTGTTATCTCCGTGATACTCAAAGGACTCGGGCAGATAATGCTTCAAGAAAACAGCATTACAGGCTTGCTATTTCTTGTCGGTATTTTCTATGGCTCGCTAACAATGGGCTTTGCTGCGCTTTTGGCAACCGTGTGCGGAACGGCTACCGCTTATCTGCTTAAATACGACAAAACGGAAATCAATAAGGGGCTTTACGGATTTAGTGCCGCATTGGTCGGCGTGGCGGTAATGCTATTCTTAAAACCTACGCTTTGGGCTTGGGCTATTGTGGTTGTAGGCTCGGCGTTGGCGGCAATGTTGCAGCACTTTTTTATAAAACGGAAAATCCCTGCATTCACGTTTCCGTTTGTTTTGGTTACTTGGATAATACTCTTTATCAGCAACAACTTTTTCAGCGATTTATTGGCAACACCTGCACCCACTGTTGCTCATTTAAGCGACTCACTGTCAGACGGTTTCAAGAGCTTCGGGCAGGTTATTTTTCAAAACAAATTAGTGTCGGGATTGCTCTTTTTTGTCGCTGTATTTATCAGCTCGCCCATTGCGGCACTCTACGGACTTGCAGGGGCAATTGTCTCCGCTATTATTGCTTTCGAGTTTTCCGCACCTATAGACGATATCAACCTTGGACTTTACGGTTTTAACGCCGTATTGTGTGCGATAGTTTTTGCAGGAGATCAAGTCAGAGATGGCATTTGGGTTATGCTCTCGGTAGTGCTCTCCCTTGGCGTTAGCCTGTTGATGATTAAGTTCGGTTTTGTACAGCTTACATTTCCGTTTGTCTTGGCAACTTGGATTACCCTGTTTCTGAAAAGCAGACTGCAAAAAACGTCGAAATAATATTTCTAAACATATTGCGTTAAGCAGTGCTATAGTTTAATCTTTTTGAATATCAATCTCTGAACTTTAAATGAAACGTTTACGAAAAACATTAATAATCACAGGAGTAGTAATTCTTTCATTGCCAATAATTATGGTTCTTCTTGTCCGTTTTACAAACGGTTCTTTCAGTGCAGGGAAATTTTATTTGGGATACGACGAGTCTAAAGGAAAATTTGAATTTGAGAAGCATAAACTAAACGGAATAGACGGACCTTATCTGTTTGATAATAAGATTGTAACAGTAACCGATGATAATAAAATCGTAGTATGCCCTTTTTCCGAGGATACAATTGTGGTAAGAGTTAATAATTCAGAAAAAGATACGTTTCGAGTTCCTTTAAAAACTGATATTGAGTTATCGAAAGGGATTTACGAAGCTCCCGAAAAACTGATTGCTATTTCAGATATTGAGGGTAATTTTGATGGGTTCACAAGTTTCCTATCAGCCAATAAAGTGATTGATGACAATTTTAATTGGATATTCGGCAATGGTCATTTACTCCTCTTAGGCGATTTTGTTGACCGTGGAGACAATGTAATACCTGTTTTATGGCTAATCTACAAGCTTGAAAACGAGGCTGTTTCTGCAAACGGCAAAGTCCATTTTATTTTGGGGAATCACGAAATAATGAACATTCAAGGCAATTTACGATACGCACAAGGCAAATACCAAAAATTAGCAACCGAATTAGGTCAAAAAGAGACGGATACCGAGAACGGAAAGATGTTATTTTCAGTCAACTCCGAGCTTGGAAAGTGGTTGCGTAGCAAAAATGCAATGGAGATAATAGGAAACAGGGCATTTGTTCACGCGGGATTAAATCCCGAAATATTGGATTTTAATATCTCTGTCGATAGTATCAATAAAATTGTCAGAGCGAATATTGACAAAAAAGTCAACCCTGAAAACAGCGATATCGCTAACTTTTTAATGGGTCAGAAAGGACTGTTTTGGTATCGCGGATTAGTATCTGATTATAAGCAATATAACAAAATTTCAATCGCTGACCTCGAAAAAGTTTTAGATTTCTACAATGTTGAAAAAATCGTAGTCGGACATACCATTGTAGATGACGTTTCCTGTGATTACAACGGAAAAGTTATCCGCATTGACGTGAAACACGGAAACCAGAAATATAGTGGATTAACAAAAGGTCTGCTTATCGAAAACGATATTGAGTATAAGATTGACGACAAAGGAAACAGAGAAAAACTATAGTGTAATTTCGGATGTAGGATGGCGGTGTCTCATAAGTGCCCAACTGCTGCGTTACTTCGATATTCGGGCTCAGTCACGTACCTCATGTACGCTCCTTCGCCCTCAATCTCAGTGCCTTGCATTTGGACACTTCTGAGCCACCTTACCACTTTTTGTTAAACGAGACTTTTGTTTTGAGACAGCCTCAAAAATCAAAAATCCGCAGTTACTATTTTGCGAAACCTACGGTTTGCGCCAATAGAACCTCTTGAGATTTAGACAATTGCAATAGTTCGTGAACTTCATCCTTTTTGAAAGCTCCTCTGGCAACCGTTGCCAATCCCTCTGAAGCGCAATAGAGATATATGTTTTGCGAAATATACCCACAGTTTGTGTATGAGTATTGTTGACTTGCTGCTTTTCCTGTATCGCTTACTATAAAGATGTTAACAGGTGCATCGTGTACATAATCTTGTGTTCCTGCGCTTTTTCTGTAATCGCCTGCTTTTACTAATGTAAGTTTATGCTCCTTAGCGTTGTATGAGTAGATACCTTTTTTTAAAATTACGTAAAGCTCTAACTCTTGACGGTTCATAGCCGTTGGGACTGTTCGTTTGTCTTCTCTATTGAAGCCGTTGGCAGCCCACAGTAAATTAGATAATTGCTGATCAGAGAGGTCTTTCTCTGAAAACGAGCGTGTTGATTTTCGTTCATTTAATGATTTCATCAAAGGTTGTCCGCCACTCTTGTCGGGGGCTGGTAATTTAATTTCTTGTGCATTCATATTAAAATATCCTAAACAGATTAAAAAAATTGATAAAATTTTTGCTTTCATATTTGATTGAGTTAAAGGTTAAAAGTAGAGACAGGGTATGCCCTGTCTGTACAGAAAAAATAGATAGTGTATATAATATGGACTAAATATAAGAATTTTATTTGAGAAATAAAAACAGTTCAAAAAAGCAGCGCTCTTATAACGCTGAACAACAAATGATTATATCATTAATTTTGAAAACTTCGAAATATGAAACCTACCTTGTCAAGAAAAACAGCGAACCCACTGAAATTATTATCCACAGTGCGATACCGAGTATGAAACTGCGAGGTCCTGATTTTTTGATTTCGGCAATGGTTATGTTTGAGCCTATAAGGAAAAGTGCTACTACCATACCGCGTCTGCCAAGCCAATTGAAGTGGTCGTAACTGCTTTGCATTCCGGGAAATAGATAGGCAAAAATAATGGCTGCTACGAAAAATAGAATAAACCACGGAAAATTGATTGATTTTTTGCCACCCGACTTGTTCGCAAAAGCTATTATCAACGACAACGGAACTATCCACAGGGCACGGATTAGTTTTACTGTTGTAGCTACTTGCAGGGCTTTATCTCCATAAATAGCTCCTGCTCCCACCACCGAACTGGTATCGTGAATGGCTATGGCAGCCCAATTACCGAATGCCTCTTGATTTAACCCCAATTGGTATCCCACTAATGGAAAGATAAAAAGAGCAACGGCGTTCAATACAAAAACCACAATCAGAGCGAATGATGTTTGATAACTTTTACTCTTGATAATAGGCGCAACAGCAGCAATGGCGCTTCCCCCGCATATTGCTGTACCAGAGGCAATAAGCAACGAGGTGTTTTTCTCTACCTTCAGGAGTTTCCCAAGTGCTATACCTAAAAACATCACTACGGTTACGGAGATTATGGTCTCAACAAATCCTGTTTTTGATGATGCAATAACATCGCTTAGGCTCATGCCAAATCCCATAAAAACAATTGATGCTTGCAGAGTTAATGATGTGTATTTATGCAGACTATCGTGCCTAATACCGATTAAAGAAAATACCAAACCGATAAATAGTGCAACGGCAGGCGAAATAAACGGCATAAAACATAGTGCAATTACTATGTAATAGAGCCACTGGCTATTTTTTAGAGTGTTCCAAATATTGAGGGAATTTGTATTTTTCATTCTGTACTTTTTTATTTTACAAAAGTACAGCCGCTCTATAATATAAGCAAATACAGAATTATTATTGCTAATAACTATATGTTATAGTGATTGAACATAGGCATTAACCATTATAAAAATTGGTATTAATACTGAAACAGAAAATTTTCAAATAGTTCCACTTGTCGGCTTTTGTGTCCGTGTCTGTAAGCAATACGGAATTTTCTTGAGATTGAAAACCCCGCTACGTTGAGCCTTACAAGCGTTTTCATATACAACTCATTGCGGACGGCTTTTTCGGAGACTATAGCCAATCCGTCAAAATCTTGCAAAAAGTTTTTTATTGCCTCAGTGCTACCTAAATGAATATGTGTATTTAGATTTTCAAAGCCGATTTTTTGTCGCGCAAGCATCTCTTTTATAACTTCTAATGTGCCGGAGCCTTGCTCTCGTAGTACAATTGGAGTTTGTAGCAAATCCTCTTTCGAGATATTTTCGCGTTTGGCGTAAACGCTGTTTTTGCCTGTGACGACAATAAGCTCATCGTCCATAAAATCCTTGTAGCGTATGCCCGATTGAGACGAGTGATTCTCCACCAAAGCCATATCTATCTTATTATCTAAAAGCATCTTTTCCATCTCGAACGAGTTGCCGTTTATCAGATAGATTTTTATTTTTGGATACCGCTTATGAAACGATGCAATTACCTGTGGAATAACGTATTGCGAAATGGTTGAGCTTGCTCCAATAATAAATTCTCCCGAAACGCTGTTGTGCAGCTGCCCGATTTCAAAATCGAGATTGCGGTAGAGTTGGGCTATCTCTTTGTATGCGTTATAAACTTTTTTGCCCACTTCTGTAAGATAAACCTTATTGCCTTTTCGCTCAAAAAGATTTGTTTTATAACGCTCCTCTAACTCCTTAATATGCCTAGTTACAGCAGGTTGACTAATATTAAACTGATTTGCCGCCTTAGAAAAGCTAAGGTTCTCGGCTACCGACATAAAAACTCTATCTCTGTAATCCATAAAATAAAAAAGTAACAGTTTACTACAAATGTACTTAGCTAACAAGTATTTAGTTTCTCAAAATCTAATAATCCAACAATCTCCCATAATCACTCCAATTGCCGTACATCTTACCTTGCTTCGTTTTCTCGATAAAGTTTTTCAGCATCCTTTCGTAAGAAGTTGGATAATGTTGTTTATAGAATGCGAGATTTGACGCTCGTATTCTTTGATATAAAGGATGAAACGATTTGAACTTCGACCATACTCGTTCCTTTTTCAAAACAGTTTCCACATCTTTGTCAATTCTGAAACATCGTACATCCATTTCCGGAAGCACTGTCCGACCGCTGTCCGTCATCAATCCCAACTTTTCAAGTCTTCGTACACGCTCTTTATTTAATTCTGTCCAATTACTTTTCTTGCTTCTCGGCGAAAAACGCTGCATCTTTTTTCCATTAATTAATCTAATCGTGCTATCTATCCATCCGAAACACAAAGCCTCTTCAACTGCATCCAAATACCAAAAAAGTGCATCATCAACAGGACGCCCTCTTTTAACAGAAACATAGCATTCACTCTCTGAAGATGAATTTTTCTCCAACCATGCTCGAAATTCTTGTCTATTTGTAATTTTCAATATTTTTTTATATTTCATATAATTGTGTATAACTCCAAAATAAGTTTATTCACACTCCCAGATTCCTTCAGGTTTTAGTCTATTTTCTATTTTTTAGTCTAGATTCGTCAATTCCATCATTTTGTGCAAGACATGGCAGGTAAAATCCTCTTTCATCATTATATCTACAATCAACTAATAGATATAGAAAACTTGTATCGTTTTGTTTACTCATTATTTTCTTTGTGTTTTTTGATATACTTTTTGTTAAACATAACTCATTTTTTGTTTTCTCTTATCCACAACAGTAAATATTATCATTAGAATGGTAGCAATAAATGCCATTGCAGACCCAAAATAAAAAGGTGCATTTGAATTAATCCTATCATAAAGTAACCCGGCGATTAAACTCGCTGGCAATAGTGTAATTCCCAGCACAGCATGATAAATACCAAACCCTGTACCTTTCAATTCTTTACTTACAATATCAGAAATCATTGCTTTCTGAATTCCATCGGTTAATGCACTATAAAATCCATAGAGCATAAATAAGAAAATAAAAACATTTATACTGTTGAATTTGCCGAAAAAGAAATAGACAATTGCATATACTAAAAAACCCAGAATAATCAATTTTTCACGACCAATCTTATCCGATAATTTTCCAACAGGTATGGCTAGAAGAACCGATACCGCATTAAAAATCATATACACAAACGGAATGTATGACTTATCAATACCTGTTTCGCTCGTTTTTACTAACAATAGAGCGTCTGATGAGTTTCCAAGGGTAAATACAAAAATTATGAAGAGAAAGAAATAGAATTTCTTGGGTAAATTTTTGGGTGAGATTTTTTTGGTGGTCTGTTTTTTTTCTGTGTTTGCCTCTTTAATGAAAAAAACAATCGTTAATACACCAAGAATTGCGGGAATGGTTGCCAGTAAAAAAATGTAAGAATAGTTAAGTGGAAAAATAGAGAGTAACAAGAAGGCTATCAATGGTCCTACAATGGCTCCACTATTATCCATTGCTTTCTGAAATCCAAAAGTTTTACCCGCTTCGTTTTTTTCGATTGAACTGCTGATAAGACTGTCACGCGGCGCAGCTCTTAATCCTTTTCCTATACGCTCGAAAAACCTGAAAAATAAAATCTGAACTGGTAGCCTCGCTAATGCGTATAAAGGCGTTATAATCGCAGTAATTCCATATCCAATTATCATAAATGGCTTGTTTTTACCAATCTTGTCGCTCCAGTACCCCGAAATAGCCTTTAATAAAGAAGCTGTGCTTTCTGCAATTCCCTCAATCAACGAAATAGTTGTTTTGGATGCTCCTATTGATAACAAAAACAGAGGCATAACACTATACACCATTTTGGTAGATGTGTCGGTAAAAAAACTTGTTAACCCCGTAAAAAAAGCGTTTGGTTGAAGTCCGAATATTTTATTTCTTTTCATTAGTTATTTACTAATCTTTTTCAATAATTGTTCTGCTCTTTTTCTTGTCGCATTCCTATCCGATTTTGTAGCATTCTCAACAAATGTAATAACAGATTTGTTGTTTTTTATATCTGCAACAAACGGCTTAATTGTTTCCAAAACCTTCCCTGTCGCAATATTTTTACACTCATCAGTTTCAAAATTGTCCTTAGAGATTGATATTAATTCTTCAAGAATTTTTTCTCTAAAGTTGGGTTTGTTTTGGTAAATTAGTCCAAGAGCAAAAATAGAGTGATTGGAAGTGATAAGTACGCCTCCGTGAAGATGTTTAAGCAAGTCTGGGATTAAACTGTCTATTCTGTTGTCTTTATCTACTGCCGCAAGGTATCCAATCAGATCAATTGCCGTCCATTTTAAAATATTGTTATCACTTGTCATCAGTTTAGCCCAATAATCAAAGTATTCATAAAGCTGTTCGGGGTTTTCTGAACTGATTTTTAGTAACTCTTTTGCAAATCCATATTTTATTTTTGGGTCTTTTGAATTTAGCTTGTCAAGGTCTGCTTTTGTTATCATTTTTACCTCCCTAAAGCTTGTTTTTTTAATGTTGATTGTTATACCAATTGTAAATGCCGATGTTACAGATACATAGTTCAAACGAACGACAGTGAAGTTTGGACTATAGTAGCTGTCCAATCGGTATTAGGGATTATTCACAATCGTAAAGGTAATACTTTTTCTCACATACAGATACCTCCCTTTTATGTGTATAAGGTATCATAAAAAACGCCTTGGCAGCAATATTAAACCACCAAGGCACAAAGATATTACAAGGTTTTAACTATTGTTTTTTCTTATCTGGTATGGTTGCAACAACCGATACAATTACCAAAATTGCCAAAAGCAGACAGAAAGCTAATCCTAACATTGCTCCTTGTCGAACAAGCACGTTATCTTGTCTGCCTGTAAAATCTATGATTTTAGCTAGCCAAGCAATCGGCTCAGTTCTGGATACCACTGCTGTATAAATTCCTGCAGCTATAGCAACTCCAAAACTTGTTCCGAGTGATGAAGCCATTTTGAAAATCCCTGCTCCACTACCTGCTTGACTATCTGGTAAGTTAGATAAAGCGGCATCTGTAGCAGGAGTTGCAAAGAAAGCTAAGCCCAATCCGAAAAGCGAAAAAGCAATAACCGCCAACACAACATATTGTCCGGTCATTATCTGTGTCTGCATAAGCAATATAATGGCAACACTAATTATTAATGCACCCCATATAATAGGTTTTTTTGCGCCAAATCTCTGCAGTAATTTTTCACCCACACGGATAAACAAAATTACGGCAATAGCAAAACCTAATGTCAGCAATCCTGCCTCCATAGCAGAGAATTGTGCTCCGCGTTGCATCAATGTAAGAGAAACTATTAGCAATCCGGCCGTTCCGTTAATAAAGAAGTTTGCTAAAGTAGCTCCTGTAAATATTTTGTTTTTAAACAATCCAAAATCCACAAAAGCAAATGGTACTCTCTTCTCAACTTGAATAAACAAGTATCCAAACACTATTGTAATAGCAATTAAAACAATGGTTATCCAGTTTGTCCAGCCAAGTTTATTTCCGTTAGTTATGAAAATTTGCAAGGCAATCATGGCGATCATAAATACGATAATTCCGCCCCAATCAATTTTATATTTTCCAGCTCCTTCGCGCTTATTTTCGGGTAATTCTTTGGTCATATATAGAGCAATAACAGCTACTATAACTGCGAAAAAGAAAATCCATCGCCAACCGAGAGTTGATGCAATAATTCCACCTGTTAGCGAGCTTAATCCCGATCCTCCAAATGTACCAATAGACCAAAGACTAATAGCTCGTTGACGCTCTTTGCCTTCCCAGAAAATTTTAATCATACCCAAGCTAGTAGGCATTACAAAAGCAGCGGAAAGTCCTTGCAAAGCACGCCCTATAAGAAGCATTGGTACTGCAAGATCTCCTTTGGGAGATAGTCCCACTAAGAGCGAGCCTACAATAGCTAAATATAGCCCAACTTTGAAAGTTTTTACACGACCGATACTATCGGCTAATCCGCCTATCACAACTATAAAAATCCCTGAAAACAGGGCAGCGAGTGATACGGCGATGTTCATTGTATTCGCATCCATGCCGAGCATTTCGGTCATTACAGGCGATACGTTCATCATTGAATTGGCAAAAAGCCAAAAGGTTAAAACGGCAAGTATAAAGCCTACAAGTACTTTATCCGTTCCTTTGTAAGTTGTTGTTTGCATTGTTGTAAGATTTTATTTGAATGAATATGGAATTATTATACTTGCACCAGCCTGAAACAGGAATACATTAACAAGCGGATTGTAAGTGAATTTTGTAAATACGGGTAACGAAACTGGCTCGTAAAGTTTGAAATCGTACTGTAACTTAAGCTCTAAATTGTTAATACCGGGTTTTGGTTCTTTACCATCTTTCATTACGGCCATTGTGTACAACCCTTTCGCGGGTGTCATACTTACACACCCCCAAACACTGAAAGCATTCCAACGATGCACGTAGGAAACTTCCCCGTAAGAAGTGAAGTTTCTTTTTCCTTCAGCATTAGCATCTTTTCCGGCTACAATTGTCGCCCATTTAAAAGTAAGAGGGAACCAAGGAAACTGGTAAGAGATTACCGCATCAACAAAGTGCTTTGATGTAGCAAGAGAGTAATCAAATGGATTGTGCGTCCACATAGCCTTTCCGGCGGAATAGATATCCCAAACACCAACCCATAAACCTTTTACTGGTGAGAACGATACCCATGGTATCACAGCCTTATAAACGTCATCAAAAGAGGCTGCAGTAAAGACACCCATGTTCCAGTTCTTGTTAACAAACGCAACTGTTGGTTCAAAAGCAGGTGCACCGCCGAACAAACCACCCTTGCCAATTCCACGCCAATGGTGTTGGGTAACGTATTGAGCGTTGCCTATCATTTTCCATGTTGAAGGCTTGACAGTATCTTCATCTGTTTGGGCAAAAGCCGTTGTACAAACGAGAGTAAAAAAGAGTAAAAAATTTCTTTTCATATGTTCACGATTTTTAGTTTAATGTGATATGAAACTTACGCGCAATAATCACTTTATTTTGTATCAAGTTTTGATTGGCATATTCGTTTCATAGATGTAGTTGTCGATGTGAATGAATATTTGTAATAATTTTCACAATATAGCTCTCAATTTATATTGTGAAAGTGGTTTTAATTTAACTATTCTTGAATTTGTTTTTTAACACAAATATTTTCGCAATAAATGTATAGTTTTTTTCTTTATGATGTATTTCTCAAAACAATTATTTTGATTTTTTGTTCGCATTTACCGTTTAAACTTACATTTTCATCAAAAAACTATCCCTTAAAAATAAAATAGACTGCTAACACAAGCAGCACAAAGCCTATGATATGATTAGGTTTTATCTGCGACTGAAAAGCCACATAAGAAAAAACCATAAACACCACAAGTGTAATAACCTCTTGTAACACTTTTAGTTGTACCAATGAGAACGGTCCGCCATTATTAACAAAACCAATTCTGTTTGCCGGAACCTGAAAGCAGTACTCGAAAAAAGCAATACCCCAGCTAAAAACAATAATCCCAAACAACGATAGTTTGCTAAACCACGAATACTCAGAGAGTTTCAAGTGTCCGTACCACGCAAAAGTCATAAAAACATTGGAGCAAATAAGCAACCCGATAGTAAGTAATGCCTTCATAGTTTAGTTAAAAGTTTGTAAAGTTGAAAGTAGAGAGAGCTCAAGTGCTGTCTGTAAGAAAGTTGAAAGTGTTGAACTTATAAGAAATTTCTACCAGTTGCATCTTTTTGTAATTCAATGTTTTGCAGATTCAACCTTCAAATGTAATTTTCACTCACAAATTTAGAAAAATATCTGCATGTTGTAAACTTCATTTGGTTAGTTTGTTTTTTGGTATTGTAAAACAATTTTGCTATGAATTGGATGGTTTAATACCAAGCTGCGTTCAATAAATCCAAAATTATTTAATTTCTATGCTCCCTTGAGTTTTGTCTGCTCCTCTTCTGGTTGGCTCGTTATTTTAGTTTTATATTTCCGTAAAATTAATAAAAACTAATGAATGAAAATAATTGTCCTTATCCTTTTGATGATTTACAGTAAAAATGATACCTTTACAGTCTAACAACAAAAGATATCTACCATGAAAAATTTATTTTTATCAATCACGACCATTTCGTTAATTTTTGCAAGCTGCAAGAAAAACAACGAGTCAACACCACTCCAGTACGGTTGTGATTTTATAAACTTTAAATACTACAACGGAACACAGGATTATTTGGGCGAAATGCAAGACAATTACGTCTTGCTTGGCATTGATACAATCTACTCCGACAGCCAAATACGAAGCTTTATTGCAACTGTGAAAGAGTTTGATCAAAATTACGACTACACAATTCACGTTGAAGGACGCTCCAAGTTCAAGGAAATTCCCATAAGACTTAAAACTTCACAAACCTGCGAACAAATTACCAAACTTATAGCCGATTTGGAACAAAATGCAATTGTTTCGTATGCTCATTATGCAATGAAGACTGAAAATTGCGAAAACGCTATTTGGGAACAAATTGGAGATTTATGCGTAAATAGCTACGGAAGCTGTTTTTTTGTGAAAGTAATTGACGAAAACGACCTTACCGACTTAGAGAAAATTGTTGCCGAAACAAAAACTGAATTGATAAGGCAAGACACATATATGCCAAAATGGTTTGAACTAAGAGCAACAAAAAGCTCCAAAGGGGATGCCTTAAAAATGGCAAACTACTTCCACGAAACAGGACTTTTTCATTGTGCCGAACCGGGAATTTCCAAATATTCTGTTGAATAAAAAATTTTTACAAGAAACCAAAGAGGTTGTAAAACACTAAAAGAGAGAAAGATGAACACATTAAAATCTATTTCCTCTAACTTGAAAACATCACTACTAACAAAGGTTATAGTTATTCTGACATTGGGATTTTCTATAAAACTGATACTCAGTTGTACCCCTCATCCTTCCGAGCCTATTGAAATGAACTTCAATAAAATCAGGGTTCATGGTATTGATAATAGCGACAAATATCTTAATAATCGCAAATATGTTGATACGATGTATTCAAATGCTGTTGCTTTTACGCTAAATCTCTCGGATACAACACATGGCTATAGCATATATTGTGCTAACAAAGCTTTAAGAACTCTCTCATTCGCTCCCGCCATGGCAACCTCCATTAGCATAAGTTACATTCCTGTTAATAGAGTCACGCAAATAAAAATTACTACACTACTCGATATCGACGATGACATAAAGGCTGGCGATGATATAACTGATATTTTTCTATTTGAAAATGATAGAGACGGCTTTTTATATAAAAATATTAACAGTGCTATCACTAAATTAAATGGGAAGCAGTCATGTGCAAGCCGTTCGATAAACGCAATACTAACCGTTGCAGCAAAAAGACCAACGCTACAACTAAATTTTCAAGTCACTTTAGATAATGACATTGTACTATCTGTTGATACAGATGTAATTACAATACTAAACCCAACTGGATTATGAAGATAATTATTGCTTTTTTTCTCACTCTGTGGTGTATCGGTCTGTCGGCTCAGGGTTTTAACATGAGAAACAAAGAGGTCTCTTTCTCTTTTGGTTTTTTGAATTATGACGTTAAAAGGTTGCCGGAGAATGAGAACTTAGACTTTCTTAACTATGAAGACACATACCCCGGTATTCCTGACGATGCAGTTGTTAAGTTTGGTTTTAGTTTCGATTTTTTTGAAAGAATGTCATTCGACATTAAAGCGGTTTTGATGTCGGATTTGGCTCCCAACTGTTATGATATTTCCACCCATTATTCTCTTAATAAAATGTTTAGTATAGGCTTGGGTTCGCAACTTTACAAGTTATATATCACTGGTTTTGAACAGTTTCATATACAAAACTTCCCCGATTATCACTTAATGAGCGAAAATGTACAGCAGTTTGAAACTCACGATTTAGGATTTTATCTATCGCCTGTAGTTAAGCTCGTTGAAAATGAAAGATTTAAAATGCGGTTTGATTTTAATGTCGGTTTGGCAACTTTCTTAAAGGAAAGTACTGGTTTTCAACACAAAAGAAAACTTTCCAATGAACGCTTAGTTTACACCTACAACACAAAAATATCGTATCAGCCATTTTTTAATCCAAAATTTGATATGAGCTTACGTGCTTTCAAAATCAAGGGAACATCTGTGGGATTTTTGCTAAACTCTAACTACCTTATTGGCAGAAGAAGTATGAATTACAAACGGACAATTCAAAGATGGACAGCAGATAATGAAACAAGTGAAGATATTAAATTGAAAAAACGCAGATACACACGATTTGAGGCGAATATAGGATTATACGTTAAATGGTAAATTAATACTGTACAGACTATGATAAAAAACACATTTAAATCAAAATCATTCCATTTGAGGGTGCCTTTACTAATAAAAGTAATATTTGTTCTGACATTAGGATTTTCTGTCAAACTGTTTGTCAGTTGCTTTCCTCCCAACACAATTGATATGCATTTCAATAAAATCGAAATTTATGGCATCGATAATAGTGGCATACGTGCTTGTGGTCACATGGTTGATACGATGTATGCAAGTGCAGTAGCCTTTAAACTCAATCTAATGGACACAACACAAGGTTATTATTCACACAAAAGTAACTATGCTTTAAGTTCTCTATCTTTTGCACCTGCTATGGCATTTACTGTTGACAGACGTTTTATCCCTGTTAATAAAGTTGCACAGATAAAAATTACAACACTGCTCGATATTGACGAGAACATAAAGGCAGGCGAAGATATAACCAATTTAATTCTATTTGGAGGAGACAATTTTGAACTATATCATAATGTTAACAGTGCTATATCTACGTTAAACAAGGAACAGTCAGCAGCAAATAGTTCAATAGTCATGGTATTAAGCATTTCAGCGAAAAACCCGACACTGCAATTAAACGTTCAAGTCACTTTAGATAATAACTCGGTGCTATCGGCTGACACTGACGTAATAACAATATTAAACCCGCCTGAATTATGAAGATAGTTTTTGCAATTTTCCTCACTCTGACGTGTGTAAGTTTATCAGCTCAGGGATTTGATATGAGAAACAAAAGGCTTTTCTGTTCTTTGGGTGCTTTTGGTTATAACGTTGAAAAATCGCAGGAAAAAGAAAACTTAAATTTTCTCGACTATATGGGTATAGACCCCGACGACCTAAGCGGTATAGTCCTTAAGTATGGTTTTAGTTTTGATTATCTTGAAAAAATGTCAGCCGACATCAAGGGGATTTTGATGTGGGGTATAATTCCCGACAGTTATGATATTTCCACACACTATGCTATTAACAACATGTTTGACATAGGTTTAGGCTCACATCTTAACAAGTTCTATATCACAGGTTTTGAGCAGTTTCACAAGCAAAATTTTCCCGACTACTATTTAATTGACGAAAATATTCAGCAGCTTAAAGCCCATGATTTGGGATTTTTCATATCGCCCAAAATCAAACTCATTGAAAAAGAAAAGTTTCAAATGAGCTTTAGACTCGATGCAGGGGTCTCATCTTTCTTAAAAGAAAACGCCGTTTTTTATCACAAAAGGAAGCTATCTAACGAACGGTTATTTTATACTTACAACACAAAAATATCTTTTCAACCCTTTTTTTATCCAAAGTTTGATATGAGCATACAAGCTTTCACTATCAAGGAAACTACTGTAGGATTTTTACTAAACTCTAACTTTCTCATTGGTAAAAGGAGTATGAATTACAAACGGACAATTCAGAGATGGACAGCAGATAATGAAACAACTGAAAACATTAAATTAGACAAACACAGATACACGCGATTTGAGGCGAATGTTGGATTGTATGTTAAATGGTAAATTAACGCTACATAGCAACACACATAAAATAATCATACAAAAAAATAAAAAAAATGAAATTTATCGAGTTGCAAAAATTGTACGATAAAAAGAAAACTCTTTATGGCAGAAATGCTTACAGACATATTCCAGAAGTATTAAAAGAAGCTAAAGTTCTGCATAAAAAAGAGTTTAAAGGCAATAACCACGAACGCTCTTGGCGTATTTTTATGGGCAGGAATTTAGCAAAGCTAATTGAATACGCCATAACTAACAAAGTAAAAAATATGGGGCTTGATATTGTTAGTTGTAATACCCTTAACCGTTTAGAGATAACAACAAAATCAATAAAACTTGGTAGAGTAAAACGCTATTTAGCAATTGATTACGGTGAGGATAACGGTTGTAGATTACCCGATGTGGACATTGTTATTTTTAATCCTAAAAATTATGAGACCATTGCTGTGTTGTCTGTTAATGTTACATTACGAGAAAGAGTCTCGCCAACAGACTGGGAAAGAAGACTTGCCGCCGATAAATTTACCGAATATGTAAAAGTATATTTTCTATCGCTGTATAAAATTGCGGCTTCAAGTAAAAACAACACATCTAAACATCGTAAAGATTTGATTGAAAGCAATTTAGAAGACGATTACCCTGTTGAAAAAGTAAAAAAATTAGACAAATTAATTTTAGAGTTGCAAGTCATATTATTGGCGAATTAAAAAACATTCACCGAATTATATTTACATAATTGCACGGAATAAAATATTTCTTTTTATCTTGTGAGAATATATTTTCATGGTGACAAATTGATTTATGAACGAATATTTTAAGCACAAAAACACATTACTTTTAAACAGCGACGTACTTGATAAAAACTTATTTAAAGAGGAATTTATTGACTTAATCGTAACTTCTCCTCCGTATAATGTCGGGATAGAATACAATTCAAATGATGACGAATTAAGTTACGAGCAATATCTTGAATTTTCAGAACGGTGGCTATCAAATTGTTATCAATGGAGCAAAACACAAGCCCGTTTTTGTTTAAACATTCCATTAGATAAAAACAAAGGTGGCAATCGAGCAGTTGGAGCTGATTTAACAAAAATTGCACAAAAGGTTGGTTGGGAATATAAATCCACAATCGTTTGGAACGAGGGTAATATCTCTCGTAGAACTGCGTGGGGAAGTTGGAAATCTGCTTCAGCGCCTGTTGTTATAGCGCCTGTAGAATTAATAGTTGTTTTATACAAAGACGATTGGAAAAAAACTAACGGAAGCAAAGTTTCTGATATCTCAGGTGATGAGTTTAAAGCGTGGACAAACGGGGTATGGACCTTTAATGGCGAAAGCAAAAAACGTGTAGGACATCCGGCTCCTTTCCCAAAAGAGTTGCCGTTCCGTTGCATAAAACTGTTCAGTTATGTAGATGATATGGTTTTTGACCCATTCGCCGGTAGCGGAACAACACTTTTTGTAGCCTCGAACTTGGGCAGAAAAGCCATTGGAACGGAAATTGATAAAAACTATTGTGAATTAGCCAAAAACAGAATTTTAAACGAAACTGGAACTTTAGATTTGTAAAATATGGCTAAAAAGAAGTTAACCCAAATCGATTTAGTAAAAGAGTATTTTGTTAAGAACCCTAAAAAAGATATTCCTCACCCAAAAGTTGTAGATTGGGTTGTTGCAGAGTGGAAAAAGCGAACAGGGACTGTTTTTCGTGATCCAGACCGTGCCATACGTTCACTATATCAAAGAGGATTTTTAATTAAAATTGACAAAGGAGTATATCGCTATGAACCAAGTTTCGCTAAAAAGAAAAAGCAGGAAGATTTCACAGCTGCACAAAAAAAACAAATATTAGAAAAAGACGGATACAAGTGTGTAGTATGTGGACGAGGCGAAAAAGATGGAGTTGAACTACATATCGATCATATCATTCCCAAAGACAGAGGCGGTAAAGCAACTGTCGAAAACGGTCAAGTGCTCTGTTCGCAACACAATTTTCTAAAGAAAAACTTAAACCAAACAGAAACGGCAAAGAAAATGTTTATTAACTTGTACGAACTAACAAAAATCAAAGGTGAAAAGGAATTAAATAAGTTTTCTGCCGATATTTTAAAAGTGTTTGAAAAATACGGGATAAACGGACATATAGAATGGAAAAAATGACAAACATATAAAACCAACAAACCCCATAAAATTTCAATATCATGAACAAAAAATTATTATCCGAAGTTGCAAAGCTTCAACCCGAAATGAAAGAGTGGATGGACTATATGCACCAAAATCCTGAACTAAACATGGAGACTCCCAAAACAGCCAAATACATAGCCGACAAACTAAAATCGTGGGGCTACGATGTGGTTGAAGGCATTGGCAGAACAGGTGTTGTAGCATCTATGACCGTAGGCAACGGGAAAAAATCTATCGGCATGCGCGCCGACTTCGATGCATTACCCATTTTAGAAGACAACGATTTGCCGTACAAAAGCAAAATAGAGGGCTGGTCACACCTTTGCGGACACGACTCACACGCCACGATGCTACTAGGCGCAGGAAAATATTTAGCAACAACCAAAAACTTTAACGGAACCGTCCGCCTAATCTTCCAACCCGGCGAAGAGACTATGGAAGGAGCTCCAGCAATGGTCGCAGACGGACTATTCAAACGTTTCCCCGTTGACGCAGTTTACGGAATGCACAATATGCCCGGTTTACCTTTAGGAAAATTCCATTTCCGCGAGGGCGAAACAATGGCTGCCGTGGACAACTGGGAGATTGAGCTTACAGGTAAAGGTTCGCACGGCTCAATGCCTGAACTAAGTATTGACCCATTGGTATGCGGAGCTTCGCTTGTAATGGCACTACAAACCATTGTAAGTCGTAACGTGTCGCCATGGAAAAACTCGGTGGTAAACGTGGGAGCATTTCAATCGGGCATAGCAGGTAACGCTGTTCCACAGAAAGCCATCTTGCGTTTAAGTATCCGTAATATGGAGCCTGACCTTCGCATTATGGTTCTTGATAAAATCCGCAAAATTACAAAAGCGCAAGCCGAAGCGTTTAACTGTCAATACGAAATCCGCGAGGGCGTTGCAGGAGCAGTATTAATCAATACTCCCGAAAATACTAAGTGGGCAGCAAACGTCGCAAAAGCCACCTTTGGCGAAGATCAAGTTGTGGAAAACATGCACCCCTATATGGGTAGCGAAGATTTTGCCTTTATGCTAAAAGAGGAGGCAGGAACATACTGCATGATTGGAAACGGAGATACCTTTATGGTGCATCACCCCAAATATGTTTTCAACCAAGATATGCTTAGCCGCGGCGCAACCTATTGGGTGGCTCTGGCGGAAGATTATTTGAAATAAAAAATTTACGGGGGATTTTTCATCCCCCGTTTTTGTACCATTTTATTAAATTTCACTAACTTCGCAAAATATATAAGATGTGAGACAACTTACAGAAAGACAAGTAGCTGTTTGTCACTACTTTATAAATCAAAAATATTGTCAGCGTAAATGGATTATATAAAAATATCAGGGTACAAATCAATCAAAGATGAAAAAATTGACTTAAAGCCAATTAATATATTTATCGGTGCAAACGGAAGTGGTAAAAGCAACTTTATTTCATTTTTTGAATTTCTTAACAGGCTGTATAACCGCAATTTACATGAATATGTTGCGCTCAAAGGAGGTGCAGACAAGTTCCTCCACAAAGGACAAAAGGTTACAGACACTATCTCTTTTAAAGTAGAGTTTGATAATGGGCAAAATGGCTATTCTGCAACTCTCAAACTCGGTACAGACGGTTTTGTTTTTACTAATGAAAAGCTTATTTTTCAAGGAGATACTGGGGTAGATATAAGTACTTATGATAAAGAGGCAAGAGTGAAAATTACGGATAATTATAGGGCAAAGTACGTAATTAAATACCTGAATGGTTTTAGAAAATATCACTTTCACGATACAAGTGATAAATCCCCCTTTACAAAATTGAGTTACATTCAAAATGACACTCATTATTTGTACAGTGATGGCTCAAATTTAGCAGCATTTTTATTTGAAATTAAAAATAACGACAAGGTTATTTACAATTTGATTATAAGCACAATACAATCAATTGCTCCATATTTTTTAGATTTTGAGTTAACTCCTAATAAAGGCTCTTTCATTGAATTGCGCTGGAAAGATAAATATAGTGACACGATTTATGGTGTAACAGATTTATCAGACGGTACGATAAGGTTTATAGCATTAACCGTATTGTTTTTGCAACCAAATCTCCCCGATACAATTATAATTGACGAACCCGAATTGGGCTTACATCCTACGG
>Ga0208195_1001682_pt1 | contig 23392 bp, 24 predicted proteins | sample AD_UKC077_MetaG_FD_184441 | JGI IMG/M metagenome (GOLD analysis project Ga0208195, IMG submission 184441) | Active sludge microbial communities of municipal wastewater-treating anaerobic digesters from USA - AD_UKC077_MetaG (SPAdes) (version 2) | ecosystem: Engineered > Bioreactor > Anaerobic >...
GGCATGCATCAGCTGTTGGTATATTTCCAGGGCCTTCTGCTCTTTTTCCTTCTCTGTCATACCCATATTCTACTGCAGATTATGGATTCTGTAAATCAAAATCACTTTATATTACGAAAAGAGCCAAGAATATACATTTTTGTACTTGACCTGGCACGATAGTTAATATATAAGTTAATACACCAGTAAGGAGGGGGAATGGACTTTAATGGACAGCCACTTACTGTACTCATGACTGGGAAGAAAAATCAGATTACCTTCGCTCTCCTAGGAGATGACTCAAACAGAACTCCGGTATATAACTTTATGGAGTCCAGACTTGAGTCAGAAAAAGAAAAGAATGCGATTATGGGTATCTTTAGTTTTATAGATGAAACATTTCCTAATTGCAGTCATGAAAAGAAATTTAAGAAATTTGAAGGACAGTCTTTCTGGGAAATTAAAAGTGGCCAAATTCGTATAGCATGCGTTTGGCATCAGAGAACGTTGATCTGCTTTTATGGATGTATCAAAAAAGATACCAAATGGTCTAAGAGAGACAAGGCGAATGCGTTACAGATATATAGAAACTTATGAATCAAAATGAGGGGTAAAGGGGTACAACAATGAATGGAAATGGAATCAAGCGCTTCATCGCAGAAGCAGAGAATTACGATACAAATCCGGCTGTCCAAAAAGAAACTCTGAAAATTCTGGTCACCGGGGAAATCTTGAAAGTCATGCAGGAGAAAAACATCAAGAAGGCTGAGCTGGCAAAGAGACTGAGAACAACACCGGCAAACGTCACCCAGATGCTGAACGGAAACCGCAACCTGACCCTTGACACCCTGTATGACATTGCATGCGCATTGGGGTCAAAGGTCAATGTGTCGTTTTCCGATGAGTACAGCTATACAGGGTGCAAACAGATTGAATTTCAAACTCTCTATGAGGGGCCAGGCCAAACCGACAATGGTGGTGGCACAGCCGATGAATGAACCAACTTTTTGCCTAATTACCATACTATTGGCAGGAGAAGAATCTAATGGGTATCTCAATTACCAATATAGTCCTTACCGAACTGAAGTTCTATCGTAATCCAGTTCTGCCGGATGACATGGATTATTCATATCATCTTGAACTAGGAACAACGTATGAAGAGGGTGATGCATCAGCCCAGGTGTTTTTGAAGATTACAATTCAAGAGAAGAGCAAGAACCTTGAACTGACCTGCTGTATGCTTGGAAATTTTCGTATTACAAATCAGGAATCATTGCCATTGCCAATAGATACGTTCCTCCATGTCAATGCGCCTGCCATGATCTATCCATATATGAGGGAGATAATCACCACAACCACCCAACGTGCGGGAATGGAGAAACCACTCTACATCCCTGTGTTTAATTAACGATTTCCCAAATCTCGACACTATATACGCCTAGGAAGGGTTCTTCCTGGGCCTGCCGGGCTTCCGTTTCGGGACGTTTGGATCGACTTCCTTCCTGGGCCTGCCGGGTTTTCTCCTGGGGGGCTGCTCCGGTTTTGGGAGCAGCTCGAGACGGACGAGGGTCTCCTCGGTCGCCTTGGTGGTCTGCACCAGCTCCCACCCCCCGTCCCCATTGGTGTCGACCTTCTTGGCCGCAGAGAGCATGGCCATGATCTCGTTGTAGGTCAGCTTGGAGAACAGGCCCGCCCCGTCCAGGCATTTGATGAGCCTGGCTGTCATCACCGAGGCGATGAAGTTGACGAACTCGCTGCCGTACACCGACTGGTCCGAGTGCACCCCCGTGTCGTCGAAGTCGGTGACGTTCTTGTAATAGCGGAAGCATTGCTCGATCAGCCAGCGCTCGTCATACATCTTGTATATGGCCAGCGCGTCCGCGTCCAGGTCGGACTCGAAGGCGATGGTGCCGAACCGCATGCCCTTCTTGTCCAGGGCCTCGGGCTCGTATCCCTTGTCCTTGGCGCGGGCGAAGTAGTCGGCCTCCTCCTTGGCCGCCCACCTGCGGTCATAGAACGAGTACAGCCAATGGTCGCCGGCGTGCACCTTCCTGTAGAGCACATCCCGGCTCTTGTCCAGCAGCATCCCCTCGTATGAATGGAGCGCGAATTGGGCGATCCTCTTGTCGTCGCGCTTGATCGGGTGCAGCCAGTGCAGGTCGGGCGAGGCTTCGAAGGCCTGCCGGGCCGCCTTTTTGGAGAACCCCTTGTCCGTCATCACCACGGCCCGCGTCAGCCCGTTCTCCTGCAGGAACCGACGGTAGCCGACGCTGTCGACCACATTGCCGGCGAACACCTTGGAGCACACCGGCTCGCGCTCTTCCACGTCGTAGGCGAAGACCACCGTGATGTCCTCGCTTCCCTTCACCCTCGCCTTGCGCGAGTAGCTTGCCAGCGAGTTGACGCAGCTGTTGTCCGTCTTCAGCGTGCTGTCGATAGCGACCAGGCCCCCGTCGACCATCGTCTCCACCCTCGCCCTCATGAACTTGACGATCAGCGAGTACGAGGTGCCTAGGGCCTTGAGGAACGTGGAGACGCTGTTCTTGCTCATCGGCAGGCCGGGAAAGAGGGTGCTGGCCCACCCCAGGCGGTAATGGTGGTCGAGCATGTAGTCGCGCACCCCGGGATGGCACACCCGCAGCAGGGCCGTCACATAGATGCGCATCGCATCCACCGCATCGTAGACACCCATCAGATCATCCAGGAGCGGGCGGGACACCCGGTCGACCAGCACGATGTCGGCCCAATCCTTGATCTCGGCCTTCCGCCTGCCCACCGGATCCGCCAGCGCCACGAAGGCGCCGTCGATGATGTGACCCACCGTATAGCCGTTGACCGGCACGTTGCGCCCGTCCACCCGCTTGCATCCGATGCGCTCGACCACCGCATACCGGCGCGGTCCGCCGCCGCGCTGGACGACAACCGTGTTCGTCGGTCGCTCCACGTTCCTGATCTCTTCTGGTACCGCCATGGATCCCCCCCCTATAATATAGTGTTTATTATATGACAAAAGACACTATATTGCAAGGAAAAACAATCTCGGGGAAGGGGTTGTTCTCGAATATATCGCACCGAATCCAGCAAAACTGGGCCGTATTCGGGGGAGATGGATGAAAAATCGGGTCGGAGAGTCGCTGCGGTTTGATAAAAGCCTGAAATCAAGCCAGAATGGCCTGTTTATATAGTGTCGGTATTTGTGAAATCGTTAGTTATATGGAGGCCCTCATAGATCTCTGAGTCAAAATATCGATTCTGCCCTTCCAAGATGAGCTCTCTCAACATATGGCCTGACACCACTCGTGTAGTGCCACCCACTCTGGTGTATGTCCCATCCACTATCCCTTTCGACTTGAGAAAATATGGACGCTGGCGACCGCTCTCTATTTCCACCACGATCACGGTGTTGCCTTCAATCGTCTGCAATGTGACCAAAGGCACTATGCTTGGTTCACAGCTCTCTGAGATGGCGTTGGTGATCGCGTCCATGGTCTGGAAGATGGTGTCTCCCTCCATGCCCACCACGTACAAAGAATCATCAACACCGAAGACAATCGTCCCGCCTTGCCCATTGGCAAATGCGACCACCGTCTTCATGTATTGTTCACTATTACGAGGTACGGTGACCTTGTATTCCGTGCTATTGGATTCGCCGGCAAGCAACACCTCTTTTTCCATTCCCTTCTCCTCTCGTTTCTAGACAATACCATACACTTGGATAGCTTAGATAGCTTGGATACTGCGCCGAACGATTATGCGCCATTCTACCGAACGATTATGCGCCATTCTACCGAACGATTATGCGCCATTCTACCGAACGATTATGCGCCATTCTGCCGAATTTATTGACAGCGCTATGGTAGTTCGTTACTATACAAGCAAGAAGGCACATATGAAAGAATATCGACCGCGAATTGCTGATACGCTATTGTCTCAGAAGTTAGAAGCCAAAGGTGCCATTTTGATCCAGGGGCCCAAGTGGTGTGGCAAAACCACTACAGCCTTACAAATCGCACGGAGCGTGTTGTATTTACAAGACCCACAAGAAGGAAAGCAAGCTCGGCTGGCAGCTGAGCTCAACATCTCCTCACTCCTGCAAGGCGACGTACCTCGCCTCCTTGACGAGTGGCAATTAGTACCGGAACTATGGGACGCAGTTCGTCATGAAGTGGATATGAGGGATGCGTTTGGACAGTTCATCCTCACAGGCTCAACTACCCCTTTGGCCAACATGGCTTACACCCACTCTGGCACAGGTCGGATTGCACGGATCACCATGCGACCAATGACATTGCAAGAGAGCGGCGAGTCCAGTGGCCAAATATCCCTATCCGGTTTATTTGAAGGCGAAGGTCCCATTCAAGGTGTCAGTGCACTCTCTGTTGTAGATATTGCATTTCTGATGTGTCGTGGAGGATGGCCCAAGGCTGTTGGTCTTCCACAGCATATCGCTCTTCAGCAGTCCATCGATTACGTGGACTCCATCGTTGAATCTCACCTGGTATCCTATGACGGAGTTCAGAGAAATCCAGAACGTGTGAGGAATCTGCTGAGAAGTTTTGCCCGTTTCACCGCAACCGATGCGAAGATTACACGCATCCATCAGGATATCTTAAGCAATGATAACGAAAGGCTGAGCTATGATACCACACACTCCTACATCTCTACACTGAAACAACTCTTTGTCATTGAAGATCTTCCTGCTTGGAGCCCAAAGCTCCGCTCAAGAACTGCAGTGAGAAGTAGTGATGTCCATCATTTTTGTGATCCCAGCCTCGCAACGGCTGCTATCGGCGCCACGCCCGATGACCTGTTGAACGATTTGGAGACAATGGGCCTCTTCTTCGAATCACTCTGCATCCGTGACCTTCGGGTGTATGCTCAGGCGTTGGATGGGAACCTCGCCCACTACCGTGACAAGAACAACCTTGAGTGTGATGCCATCATCCATCGCCGTGATGGCAGCTACGCCTTAGTGGAAATAAAGCTTGGTGGCTCACTCATTGACGAAGGGGCGGCACACCTGTTGGCATTGGCGCAAAACATCGATACGACTCGAATGAAGAAGCCGGCCTTTTGCATGGTACTGACGGCAGGGCGATACGCATATACCCGTAAGGATGGGGTGCATGTCGTACCGATCGCCTGCCTTGGGGTGTAGGAACCCAGGCCATGGCCCGAGACCCTACCCCTCCTCGCTGAAGATCTCCTCGTAGCTCGGCACCTCGGTGTAGCTTCCCTCATCGAGGTCCCCGATGGTGCTCTCCGTCTCATCTCCATAGAGGTAGAGCTGGTCGAGGTACTCGATGATGCTGCGGATCTTGCTGCGCAGGAGGTAGCCGCTCTTGTCGACCTTCTGGAGAAGCTGGGTGGGATCGACCTTCGGCTTCCAATCGTACGCCTTGGCGTGGAAGGCGATGATCTTGCGCAGGATACCGTCGATCTCCTCACGGGTGAGCGGGGCGAGCTGTTCGGCCTCGATGATGGCATCGAGGACCGCCTTGGTCTCCGTATCCTCGGGGAAGACCTCCGTGAGGTTCTCGTACTCCCCCTTGGCCTCGATGACGTCCTCACTGTAGGAGGCGGAGAAGGCGAAGAGGGTGAAGACCCCCTCAAGGCTCTTGGGCGGGAAGAGGAAGCGGGCCATGTTCTGGTACGCCTTCAATCGCGCCTTCTTGCCGAGGCGGCCGATGAGCTCACTCTCATCAAAGAGGATGACCCAGCCGCTGTAGCCGAGGCGCCGAAAGAGGTGGGAGAGGAAGGTGTAGTAGTCGAAGCTGTGCCGCGTCTTGGCGAAGTTCTGGTTGAAGACGACCTTCTCCTCGTAGATGCGGCGGTAGACCTGCTTGATGAGGACGTTGGAGATGAAGTCTCCCTCGAGGTCGGTCTGGAACTGGAAGCGTTCCTCCAAGTCCTCCGTCTTCACAAAGCACTTGATGAGGTAGTAGAGCTTGTCCGTCTCGAGCGTGCGCGCTGCGTAGTGCAGCAGCTCAGTGGTGAGCGGGGCGTTCTCGGTGAGCCGGTTGTCGAGCTCACTGATGAAGCCCGGCTGGGCCTTGCCCGGCAGGTACGTCTCGGCCACCAGCTTGGGGTAGACGAAGTGCAGCTTGTCGAAGGGGGTCTCCTTGGAGAGGGAGACGGTCGAGACGACCATGTTGCGCTCGTGGGCGAGTGTATAGACGGTGTTGAGCAGGTGGGTCTTCCCCTCCCCGTACTTGCCGGTGATGACCATGCCGTCGCTCTTCCCCTCACTGGACACCTGGTCGAGACGTTGGACGATCTCTGCGAGCAGATCTCCCCTCGCCTCACTGAAGTGGCGCCCGATGGCCCGGCTGGGGATGCCCGAGCGCAGCGCCTCGATCATATGGCGCTCCTCATGACTGTAGCTCATCATCCACCTCCTCTGCGATGAAGCCCAAGGTCATCCGATTGACCAACCTGGGCAGCGACACCGACCCGGTCTTCGCCTGGGCGATGAGCCGGTTGGCCGTCTCCTCGTCGAAGACTTGGGCCTGCACGTTGATACGCCCCACCACAGAGGCGAGCTTCTCGCTCATCTCGATGAGCAGGGCCGGCGTATAGACTTGGGCGGCGACCTTGTCGAGGTCGATGACATCGCTGAACTTGTTGATGCGCTCGCTGACCACCTCGTTCTGGATGCGCATCCACAGCGCCTGGTAGGACTTCAATCCCTTGTTCTCGTTGTCAAGCAACGCGCGGTCGAAGGAGAAGACCACCATGGCGTGCTCGATGGTGTCGATGTCGTCGATGAGCTGGCGGATCGATTCGTACGTGTCCTCACGCCGCATCTTGGTGTAGTGCAACGGATTCATGCCGGAGCTGTCGACCAGCACCTCGAGGTTGTCGACGGTCACGACCAAGCCGCTGTGCCCACCCTGCACCACCAGCTCGCACAGCGAGCGCAGCAGGTTTCGGGCGTTGTACTTGGTGACCTTGCTCGGGGCGAGTCCCAGCGGCCTGAGTTGGGTCATGCGGATCTGCTGGTCGCCGTGCAGCCACGCAAGCAGGAGCTCCTCGTTGGCCTCCTCGAGCGTCGGGTGACCGAGCATCGAACCGCAGAGCAGACTGCAGGCGAGGCTGAAGTTGTTGTCCATACGCGGGTTGTTGAGGAACATCCGCCGCAGCTGGTTGCGGATCTCCCACCGTGTCAGCCCGTCGGCCTGGCCGTGCTGGGCCAGATAGTCGAGGAAGGTGGCGCCCTCCTCGATCTGGTCGGGGTCGTAGCCCATGTCAATGATGATGGCACGGGCGCAGTCAAAGAGGAGGGCCGTGATGTCGGCCTTGGTGAGGATCTCCAGGTAGAAGGCGCGAAAGTCGTGGAGCCACACATCCCGGGCCGAGAAGTTGACCGTCACATACCCTTCGTCCCGGGCGATGGAGCGCAAGAGCTTGAGCGTATGGCTCTTGCCGCTGCCCGCCCGACCGGTGACGAACTTGATGGTGCTCCCCCCGCTTTTGATGAAGGAGGCGAGGTACTGCTCCCTCCAGAAGTCGGTGAGGAATTCGATGCCCACCGAGAGTTGGCTCAAAAGCTCCTCGCTGTCCGGGACCTCCCCCTGGCTCAGCTGGGCGATCGTGGCCTGCAGGTTGTACGGCGCTTCCACATCTGCCTCCTTGTACTTAGAAGAACCTGATGGTCGCCAGGTAGTGCTCCCGGCCCTCCCGATCGAGGATCCTCAGTGCTTTGTTGTTGTTGCGGCTCGGACCGAACTGGTAGCGCCGCCCTCCCTTGAGCTCGACCTCCTCGCTGTCGAAGAGGCGGGCGATGTCGAAGGCGAAGGACTGCTGGTCGTACTCCTTGCGCGAGCGGGCCATCGGGACGAGGAACTTGTAGAGCGTCGTCAGGTAGACATCCCCACCCGCCTTCTTCGGGTTGGAGAGCTCGGCCAGATCGTAGGCGGCGGCCAACTCATTGGCAAACGAGGCGGCGTTGAAAGAAGCCTTGTAGAGCTTCTCCTGGCTGCTCTTGATGAGGGCGACGAGGCTCTTGGGCCTCAAGAGCGCATACTTCTTGCGGTCGAGGTAGACGGCCTCCTCCTCGACTGAGATCCGTACCCGGTACGGGAACATCTCGTAGACGGGGAAATCGCCGATGACGTCGATGCCCGCCTCCCTGCACTGCTGTAAAAGCTGGGAAGCGAAGAGCCCGCTTTCGATGTACTCTCGGCTGTCGAAGCCCAAGAGGACACCCTTGAGGCCATCGATGCTCTCTCTCGTCGTCTCGTTGATACTCTGCAGCTGGGAGAGGTCGCTGCGGCTCTTGGCAAGCTCTCCGCTCTCCATCCCCTTTGCGATGGATTTCTGCAGCTTGGCAAGCCCCTTTATCTGGTCCTTCAGGTTCTTTTCGATGTACTGATACTCTCTATATAGGCTCTCGTAATCCATGGGTACTCCTCTTCGGGCATCATAAAGGAAAGTGTGCTCCACTTCAATTGCTCTTGTCCACAAAGTGATGGGTGTGCTACGGTTGGGCAATGGCATTCTCCCTCTATCGATGGCAGGAACAGTGTATCAAAGAGTGGCTGGACGGCGGCGGGCACGGCATCGTCGAAGTCGCCACCGGAGCGGGCAAGACGGTGCTCGCCCTCTTCGCCGCCAAAGCCTTGCAAGAGCGCCTCGAGCGGCGCCTGCACCTGCTCATCCTCGTCCCCAAGACCTTCCTCCTCGGCCAGTGGAAACAGATGCTCCTCACCCTCGAGCATGAGCTGGGCTACAAGCGGGACGAGATCGGTCTGGTGGGCGGCGGGATGAGGCAGGCGCATGACAAGCCGGTGATGATCTACGTGGTCAACTCGGCGCGCTACCGCGTCTCCACGCTGGTGGCGCAGCAGCTCAAGGAGGGACAGCCCCTCATGCTCATCGCCGATGAGTGCCACCACTACGGCAGCGATGAGAACCGCAAGGTCTTCTCCTTCCTCGATGTGCTCGATGAGGCAGCTAAGGCCAACTACTACAGCCTCGGCCTCTCGGCCACCCCGCGGATCTTCTGCTTCGACAGCGTCCTCGTCCCGGCCCTCGGCCCGCTCTTCTACTCCTACGATGTGGGCCAGGCCATCGCCGATGGGGTGGTCAACGACGTCGTGATCTTCAACATCGGGCTGTGGATGACCAGTGAGCAGGAGGAGGAGTATGAGGAGCTCTCGGTTAAAATTTCTTTAGCCATGAATAAACTCAAACGCCTCTGTCCATGGCTCGGCGACCTGCCGTCGAACCGATTCTACGGTGAGGTGAATCGGCTCACCAAAGATTCTCGTGAAGCGGTGAGCGCTGCTGCCATGGTCTTGCTCACCACCCTCTACAAACGCCGCGCCCTCGTCTATGAGGCGCCCCAGCGCATTGCCTGCGCCTTCAATCTCATCAACCTGCTCAGCGAGGAGAGCACCATCATCATCTTCGCCGAGCGCATCGAGCAGAGCGAGGCGCTCTACGAGGCGCTCTCCAAAAAGATGGGAAACGCCGTCGCCATGTACCACAGCGAGATGGGGGAGGTGGCCCGCACGCTGGCCCTCAGGCGCTACCGCTTCAAGGAGGTGCGCATCCTCGTCTCCTGCAAGGCCCTGGACGAGGGGCTGGACATCCCCTCAGCCGATGTGGGCATCATCCTCGCCTCCACCAGTGAACAGCGCCAGCGCATCCAGCGCCTCGGCCGGATCCTGCGCAAGGATGAGGGCAAGGGGACGGCCAGCCTCTTCTACTTCTCCCTCCTCGACACGGTGGAGGACACCACCCTTCTCTCAGAAGGGAGGGAGGAGATCGAGGAGATGCACCTCACCTGGGATGGCGTCTTCTCCCACCCCGCCTATGACGAGCTGGCCTATACCCTCCTCTTCCGTCTGGAGGAGAAGGGGTTGTACAGTGCGAGTGTTTTGCGTTTCATCACCCAAGGGCGGGTACGCAGCGACTGGAGAGGCACCCCTCAGATGCTGTTGGCCCTGCAGCAGAGTGCCGAAGATCCGGCGACCAGCGCCTACTACAGCGTGATGAGGAGCTTGGCGATGATCAGGGAGCGCGAGACATGGCCTCTCGGTTTCGTCCCTGCTGTCTTGCCATAAAGCGTGTTGATCATCGCCTCATACAGGGACGCTCTCATCACAATAGGTGATCCCCTGACGGAGAAGCAAAGTATCTCATACCCGAATTGTGCGATCGTGGTGTCACATCAAGGGGTCTGGGGAGCAGACCATGGACTGTGCATGCAATCGCCCAGAGCATCGGCAAGAGCCACAAGACATTCACAGTATCTGAAAAGGAGAAGGAGAGCCTCTGGTTTCACTGCGTTGATAGGGCCGAGACTTTGGACCACATACACCCCGTTGAACCGAGTGGTGTATATGTCACTGCATTCCTATTCTGGACACCCCTGTTGTCTATCCCTGATGGGTGCCTATGCCGAATCAACAACCACTCGGTTTCGTCCCTGCTGCTTGGCTGCAAAGACCGCCCGGTCCGCAAGTTCGATGATCGACTCGTAGGAGAGGCGCTCCGTATCACCAGAGAGGGCCACCCCGATGCTGACGGTAATCGGTGGTCCATCCAGATGCATCTCTGCGATCGCTTCGCGCAGCGCTTCGGCGCGCGCGTGCAGCTCCTCTTTCGTCAGGCCCTGCGGGCAGAGGCCGACGAACTCCTCTCCCCCGTAGCGGTAGAACGTGATCATCTCCTCCGCCTGGAGGGTGCGGGCGAGCGCCTTCATGGCCTCATCGGCCTTGAGGTGGCCGTACTGCTCGTTGTAATTCTTGAAGAGGTCGATGTCGATCATGAGGATCCCGCTGATGGCGGTCTTCGGGTTTTCCAACGTCTCGAAGAGCTTGCGTCGGTTGTAGAGCCCCGTCAGCGAATCGGTCTCCCCCTCGATGGTGAGCAAGCGCTGGATCTCGTAGCCTCGCACCTGGATGAGGATGGTGTGGTTACCGAAGAAACACCCGAGGATGGCGAAGGCGAAGGTGTTGACGGCATCATCGAAGGCGTAGCGCGGCTTGAAGACGACCGCGAGGATGGTGTGGAGGATCACCCAAAAGGCGATGAAGAGGTTCATCCTCAGCGGTCGGTCTATGAACGAGAGGGGGACGAGGCACAGCACCCCGATGAGGATGGTAGCCCGCGTATCCGGGGAGTGGAAGACGCTGAGATAGATTGAAGAGATGAAGAAGATCGAAAAGCCGATGTACAGGGCAAGGAGGGTGTATCGCTTGAGGGACGGGAGCTTCGCGACCAGAGCGAGGAGTGCAAAGCAGATGATCACCGCGATGTACAGGGGAACAAGCGGTCCTTTGGTTTTGCTGAACGGGACGGAGGCCAGCGGGATGATCATCATCACCGCCCCGACGGTGAAGAGCAGGGCGAGCATGTGCCGGTTGTACGCCTCGATGGCCTCCCTGTTCGAGGCCGCCAACGTGCGATACTCCGCGCTCTTCCTGAAGGGATTGGTCACCGGCACCCTCTCCTTATGTCGCTCATAGTATCATGCCAGCGGCTCTACAACAATGGAGGGCGGGGACAAACGGAGTATTGCACGTCAGGAGAAGGGGTTGAGGAGGAAATCGATGATGTTGCGCACCTTGATGCCGTTCTCCAGCATGGGAAAGAGGACACGGTCCATCGTGACCAGATATTTGTCAAACGCATCTCCGGTCCTCAAGAGAGAGCGGATTTCTTGCTCCAGTTTCTCGGGAGGGTCGAGTCTCATGGTGACCTGGAGATAGAAGAGGTCTGCACCTTTGCGACAGATGAAATCTACTTCGTAGGCATCACACTGACCTACATCTACGCTGAAACCTCGACTTGTCAACTCAATGAACACTGCGTTCTCCAGAAGTCGAGAGACATCACCCTGTCGATAGTGCAATATGGAGTTCCTCAGGCCGAGGTCCGGAGCATAGTACTTCGCGACATTATCGAGATACGCCTTCCTTTTGATGGAGTAGCGCCGGCACTTGTAGAGGATGAAGGAGGAGCACAGATAGTCCAAATAGTTACGTACACTCACCAACGATGCCGAATACCCCTTGCTCGTGAGTGTATTGGCGAGTTTTGCGGGAGAGGTCATGCTTCCTATCGCCGAATACACAGTGAGAACGATATTGGTCAAGAGGTTGGAGTCACGAATATCGTATCGCTCAACGATATCCTTCATCACCACCGAATGGTAGATGCCGTCGAGGATGATGTCCCTCTTCTCATCATCAAGGCCAATAGTCAACGGAAAGCCTCCGCTCTGCAGATACGTCATCAGGATGCTCTCTTCATCCATCGTGTCGCGCACATGGGCATGATACTCCGAGAATGAGAGCGGCAGCATTGCAATTTCCACATACCGGCCACTCAAGTATGTCGAGAGTTCCTTTCCGAGAAGCTTGGAATTCGACCCACTGAGGTAGATGTCGACGGGCAAATCCACCATGAGGGCATTGACGAGGCGGTCGAACCCTTCCACCTCCTGGATCTCATCGAAGAGAAGATAATGAGGTGACTCATCAATGATTCGTGAACTGACATACTCAAATATCTCATCACGTTGCATCTTCAAGAACTCACGACTCTCAAAATTGATACGGATAACATGGTCTTCCCTGGTGCCACTCTCCACCAGATGCTGGAAGAATATCTTGTTCAGCAGAGTAGATTTGCCAGATCTTCGGACTCCGGTAATGGTCTTAATGAGGGGAAGATCCTTCATCTGCACAAGCCGCTTCAAGTAGAGCGGGCGTTCTATCAAGGTATGGGTGTTCATGGCAATAGCATATACCAGCGGAGGCTCAAACGCAATATCTGATAGTATACTTTCAAATTCTTGGATTTTCTAATTTTCTGAAAGTATACTTTCAGTTTTCAGGATACTTCCTGAGAATGCAGTGATCGCACCATACTGTCCATCACCGCTCTCTCACCATCTCTTCCAACTCCACCAAGGTAGCTTTCTGTGCAGATCTCAGCTCCTCGGTGAATCCAGATTTCGAAAAGAGCCAGAATTCTCGCTCCGTCCCCCCAGGGAGCAAGTCGCTTCGCTCTTTGAGCTTCTGGTACTCCCCCATTCCCACAGGGGTGTTTCGCCATTTGCATTCTCCGAAGACCATACCTCCGTTGATATCCTGCGCCACCAAGTCAATCTCTTCATTGCGCCCGGGCTTCGCATTGGGTCCCCACCAATGAGCAATCGCGATGATCTCTCTCTGGGTATGCTCGATGAAGTATCGATGACACATCAGTTCAAATCTCGAACCGACAAATTGGTCGAATTGGGCAGAGAGGACCTTCATCGCTCCCGATCGCTTGCCAAGCTCCAATACCGCAAGATAGGGGTAAACAAAACGGAGGTGGAATGCAAAGAGCGGGTCGATGATGGTCCAGACTCCCTTGCGCTGCTGCTGCTCTCCGAATGGAAACCGCTTTTCAACAATGCCCAGGGTTGCCAAGGTTGAGAGCAGAGCCGCAATGTGCGCACTGCTGATCCCCAGTTTGGTTGCCAGCTCATTGGGCTTGGTTGCACCGGAGGCGAGGAGAGAGAGCAATTGCATGTATTGGTCGCCCTTTCTCGTTTCCATGGTGAGCAAAAATTGCGGCTCTTGATAGAGCAGACCGGTCTTGGTGAACCAGACCGATTCAATCGCATCAAAGAGCGGTTGCTGGGGATCGGAAAAGTACTGGACGTAGAGGGGAATCCCCCCAGTCATGGCATGGACAAGAACAGACTCGACTGCGCTGCGTCGGCAGAGCAAGGCCGTCTCGCCAAGACTCAAGGGCCCAAGCTTCAGTGTCCGTGTCCGCCGTCCATACAACGGGCTCTTGTGCCCAAGGACCTCTTGTTCCACGAATGAGATCGAGGAGCCGGTGAGAATGATCATCAGCTTCCCCCTGCTCAGATAGTGGTCGATTGCGTGTTGCAGACTACTCATTGCACTCACGATCGACTTGGCGAGGTAGGGAAATTCGTCGATGACAAAGATGAGCCGCTCATCTTTGGAAATTTCTGAGAGATAGCGCAACACGTCTTCAAAGGAAGAGAAATTTACCGTGGCGCTCTCAAACACCCCCCGACTGACCGCTTGGGAGAGGTTGGCAAGCTCAACAGCTTCACTGCCCAGCTGGCCCATGTGGAATATGTGTGGCTTGTCTGCACAGAATCTACTGACCAAGGGTCTTCATCACATTGTCACAGAGTGCATCGAGGCCCACCGCTTCGATGAGTGCTTCTTCCAGGTCCCGAAACGTACGATCCTCTTCAAGTGTATCCAAGCTGTCCCAGCTACGATTCTGATAATAGTAGGGAGCCGCCTCCCCTTGAGAGACGCGAAGGATGACCACCTGCTTGCCGTCGATCTCTTGCACATCGATGGAAACGTCCGGCCTGGGCGTGATGCCATCAGTGATGGCACTCTCAATGCGCAGGGCAAGATCGTGTGTGTCTTCAATTCCGACGACATCCTTGTTGTCGTCGATGCCGAAGAGAATCATCCCGCCTCGATAGTTGGCAAATGCACACACGGTCTTCAGAAAGGTCGATAGGCGGCCTTGTACTCTCTTCTCTGTTCTTCACCCATCAAGAGTTCCTCTCTCGGTCATGCTAGCATACCCCTCCCCTCTGGACCATATCGGACCATGGTGAGCCGATATGGTGTAGTCTGACACCCTCTCAGGGAAAACGGATGGGGATATGCTTCAGTCAAAGGAAAGGACGAATGAAGCCTTCGTCACGGAACGTACAATCGGAACGGTGACTCTTGCGTTGCTGAAGGTTCTCACCGAGGGTCTCAATCTCATATTATTTATTTTATAACATTTAACTTATCTGTAAAATTTATATGGTAGACCAACACCATGGAGACAACAACGAAGATCAAGAGCTATCTGGAGAAGACCTTTCATTGCCCGGTGAAGATTGAGGAGTTCCAAGACGAGGGGAAGGTATCGCTGTATCTCCGAGATCGCTTTGCTATCAAGGTCATGAAACTTCTTGGCCTGGAGTTTCTCCTGCTGTTGGCCAGGTCGCCAGAGTACACGTTCACCGACATACGGCATGCGCTGGCAACCGTACCAAGGCAGACCTCACTGCGATCGATCTTCGTCCTTCCGTCGATCAGCGTCTATGCCAGGACCACGATGATCGAGGAGGGAATCGCATTCGTAGTCCCCGACCAACAAATATACCTGCCGTTCCTCGCCGTGGCGCTCTCTGGACAAAAACAACGGCAGAGGCCCCATACAACGCACCTTGGTTTTACGCCCCACGCACTCCTCCTTACGGTGTTGTATAAGGACCTCAGAAGGCTTTCCGTGGGCGAGGCTGCATCATTGATGAACGTGTCTGCGATGACCGCATCGCGACTCTACGATGAAATATAGTAAGCGACATTAATATTTGTGCTTGAGCTCCTGGACATCAGCATGCTATACTCTGGCCAGGAGAGCACAGCATGCCCACACGCCAATACAAGACCGACCCGGCCCTTCTGCTTGCGGAGGGGAAGATGATCGCATCGTCTACGGACGATGCGAAGTTCCACCACAAGGTGGAGATCGTGAACCTGGTGCTCAGCGGCCTGACCCCATCCTTCCTCAGCCCCCGCTGTGGCGACAGCAAGAACGCCATCACCCTATGGGTGAAGACGGTGGATGAGCACGGCTTCGACGCGCTGAGGGCGAAGAAGCAGCCCGGCAGGCCCCCGAAGCTGTCGCCGCAGCAGCTGTCGGACATCAAGGATATGCTGGAGGAAGACGATCCGAAGCGGCACGGCTTCTATGTCTGGGACGGGCCGAGCCTCTCGGCCTACATCAAGGAGACCTACGCCGTCGCCCTCGGGGTCCGCCAGTGCCAGCGGCTGTTCCACAGCCTCGGCTTCTCGCTGGTGCGCCCCCAGCCCTTCCCGTCAAAGGACGGGGGGAACGAGGAGGAGCGTAAAGCCTTTAAAAAAAACTGAAAATCCTGCAGGAGGCGGGGGAATCGATCGTTTTCCAAGACGAGGTGCACTTCCAGATCACCACCTCCATCTGCCGCAAGTGGGTGAGGAAGGGCTCCCGCCCGAAGGTGAAGTCGGCGCCGGGGAGGAAGAGTGCGCCGTACAGCGGCTATGTGGTCCCCTCCACAGGCCAGCTCATCGTCACCAAGCCCGGGTGGTTCAACTACGAGACGGTGATCGCCTCGCTGCGTGAGTTCATCGCCGAGATGGGCCAAGGCCCACACCTGACCATCTTCCTCGACAATGCCCCTTGGCACAAGAAGGCGGTTCGCCTCGTCCAGGGTGAGGCATGGCCCGAGTACCAGGACATCAGGGACAAGGTCGCCCTCTGCTTCCTCCCCCCGTACTCCCCTGACCTGAACCCGATCGAGCAGTGTTGGAGGATCACCAGGCGGGAGGTCACCCACAATGTGTACTACAAGGACATCGCCTCACTGACCGAATCGCTGGACCAGTACTTCGCCAAGTACCGTGACCCGAACCCGAAGATGGCTTCTTTGTGCTCATTCAAGCACAAAGATTAATGACGTTTACTATAGAAGGCCTGTTTCCCGACCTTGTTCTCCGCGAAGGAAGAACACGTCTCTTTATACAACCTGGTGATCGCGCGCAGTTGATTGACCGCATCATGGAAGTGCTCCGCTCCCCTGTCTCCAAAGCATATCGTCTGGCCCGGATCCCAGATGGATCGTATCGACTCAGGGTCAATCGGCGCTCAGCCACTACTCGATGTTGGCAGAGAGTGAGCCTCTGGTATTGGTGGCTGACAAGAGCTTTGACCCGAACCTCTTTGCCCCGATCCCTCGAGAGGAGGAGCCGGCCGCTCTTGTGCAGATTCTGCGGTACGAGCTGGATTGGGATGATCCGGTTGCAGTTGACCCCATCACCGCAACCCTTTCCATTCCAGGAGCTCTGCGCTCTGATCCAGGCATTGAGGCGGCGATGGAAGAAGTCAAGGATGCCGTATTGGGCTCAAGGAATTGAGCTGTTTGGATTTCAATCGATCTGTCGCAGATGAGAAAGCGGGCTGCTTCAAACCAGGTTTGAAACAGCCCTGTACATCATACACCCTCACAGATGGACTGGAGGAAGGAGTGCGATTATACGATCAGGTTCATGAGCAAGAGCACCACGAAGCCCACGGTTGAGAGTACCAGTACGCAGCCGAACCAGTTCCAGAACATCTCCTTGACGTCGGTGATACCGGTGGTCCGGTTGACGACCCAGAAGTAGCTGTCGTGGAGGTTGGTGATCCCGAGGGAACCGATACAGCAGGCGAGGCCGGCCATGTAGGGGTTCACCCCAGCCATCGAGAGCATGATGGGGGCGGTGATGGAACCAGCGGTGAGCATGCCGACGGTGGCCGAGCCACTGACGATGCGCAGCAGGTACGCCATGATGAACGGCAACAGGATGCCGGGGATGTGTGCCTGCACGAGCATGTCCGCGATGGCATTTCCTGCACCACTTGCCTTCAAGACCGCACCAAGTGCTCCACCGGCTCCGGTGACGAACACGATGACACCGGCTTGCTCGATCGACTTGTCCAGCAACCCGACGACTTCCTTGCGGTCGACTTTGCCTGCCAGGCCGTAGATGGCGATCAAGAGACCGACGGCGACGGCGACGATCGGGTCACCGACGAGGCCGAAAATCTTCTTGAGGGTACCAGGCTGCATCCCAGCCGCTGTGGCGATGGTGTTGAGCAGGATCAGGAGAATCGGGATCAAGATCGGGGCAAACGCCATGAAGGTCGACGGAAGGCCTTCCTCAGAGATCTCGTCGCTGCCGGCGGCCTCTTCCTTGGTGTAGGGGCGGTCGATGAGGATGGAGGAGTCATGGACGTCGGGAAGCTTGAAGAGCTTCTTGCCGACCCACCTCGCATAGATCACGCCGGAGATGGCGATGGGGACCGATGCGATGAGGCTCAGGATGATGTACTTGCCCAGATCGAGCCCGAAGAACTCCGTGATCGCCAAGGGACCCGGTGTCGGGGGAACCAAGGAGTGGGTGACCAAGAGGGCCGCTCCGAGGGAGCAGGAGATGGTCACCACGCTCTTTCCCGTGTTCCGGGAGAGCGACTTGGAGAGCGGGGAGAGGATGACGAACGCCGAGTCACAGAAGACCGGGATCGAGACGATGAAGCCGGTGATGGCCATCGCGATCTCCTCTTTGCCCTTGCCCAACATCTTGATGAAGGTCAGCGCCATTTTCTTTGCCGCGCCGCTCACCTCGAAGATGGCACCCATCATGACACCGAAGCCGATGATGATGCCGATGCTGCCCAAGGTGGACCCGAAGCCATCCTTGATGGCGGCCAGCACATTGGCAGGAGGAAGACCGGAGATCAGGCCTGCAGCGACCGAGCCAATGATCATGGCCAGGAAGACGTGAATCTTCGTCTTCGTGACGAAGTAGAGAATCATCGCGATGGCAACCGCGAGTCCGATGATTACTCTGATTACGTTTACATCACTCATACAATACCCCTTTTCAATTTATATGAAACGGTTAGATAACCGGTCCAAGCATGTAGAAGTCCATCGACTTGTTGTACTTGATCGCCTCGCCCTTGGTCACTTCACCACTGGCGACACGCAATAGCATCTCGAACACCTCTTCACCGACCTGCTCGAGCGTTCTCTCACCGGTCGTCAACAGCCCGGCGTTGATGTCCATGTCGTGGATCATCCGCTCATAGGTGATCGGGTTGCCGCAGATCTTGATGACCGGGACAACGGGGAAGCCCTGCGGGGCGCCACGTCCGGTGGAGAAGAGGATGACCTGGGCGCCTCCGATGGCCATGCCGCTCATCAGCTCGATCTCACGGCCCGGGGAGTCCTTGATCCAGAGCCCCTTGCCCTTCGGTACATCGGTGTACTCGATGACGCCGTCGATGGGGCGGGTGCCCGACTTGACGATGGCGCCGAGGGACTTTTCCTCAATGGTGCTCAGACCGCCGGCGATGTTGCCGGGGGTCGGCTGGCCCTTGCGCATGTCAACCCCGATCGCCTTGGCACGGTCCTCCATGCGGTCGACGATGAACTTGATGGAATCGGCGATCTCAGGCGTCCGCGCGCGGCGCTGCAGGATGTGCTCGGCGCCGATGAACTCGGTCGTCTCGCCGAAGATGACGGTCCCGCCGAGGTCGACGATCTTGTCGGCGACATAGCCGATGACGGGATTGCTCCCGATGCCGCTGGTGGTGTCGCTCGCCCCGCACTTGATGCCCATCGTCAGGTGACTGATGTCCACCTCGGTGCGCTGCATCTGTGCAATCTCACGGATCAAGGCCTGCGCCTTGTCCATGCCGACCTGGATCGAGCGGCTCGTGCCGCCGAGCTCCTGGACGTTGATGCGGTCGACCGGCTTGCCGGTGGCCCTGAGCTCCGCCTCCAGGCGGTTGGTGTCGACGCCCTCACAGCCGAGGGAGACGATGAGGATGGCCCCGACGTTCGGGTTCTGCCCGATCTTGATGAGGCACTCGGTGGCGCGCTCCAGATCCGGCGGGGTCTGGCAGCACCCCTGGTGGTGGATGATGCCTTGGGTCATATTGGTGTTGTGGACGATCGACTCGACCACTTCATTGACACAGACGACCGCCGGGAGGATGGCGACGTAGTTTCGCGTTCCCACCGAGCCGTCCTTACGGACATAGCCCATGAATGTATGCTTGCTCATTTCTTCTCCTCGTTGGCCTTCGCCCAGTCGCCACGGCCCCGGATGCTCTCTATGTTATGGACGTGCACATGCTGTCCGACCTTGATCACCGATGTGGCGATGCCGATCTCCTCACCGTACTTGGTGACCTGCTCTCCGACTTTGATCTCTGCGATCGCGATCTTATGTCCGTAGGGGATGTTGTCCTCCACCTTCAGTTCGTACGAATTTCCTTTCTTGTCGACGACCAGAACCGTAGAGCCAGCCTCAACCTGGTCGAACACCGACGCGACGTTGTCTTCATCGTGCAATTTGATTGCATTCACCATACCTCTATCTCCTTGTTATCACGGCCACGCCGTCGGGAATCACGGTCACTGTTGCATCGGCGCCTTTGAGCTTGTAGGCGATCGCCATCGCCTCATCGATGGAGGAGGCGTAAACGAAGTTCATCTGCTCCACCAGCTCCCGGCTGAGGTTGATCGGGACGAGGATGATGGTGTACTCCAAGAGCGCCTCTGCAAAGCGCTGGACACACCACTGCTCGCTGATGGACTGATCAGCCGGGGTGGCCATGATGCGCTCCATGAGCTCGGCGGGACTCCCCTCCTGCATCATCCGTCCAAAGTTCTCCCCGCCCAGTCCATCCCGGCAGCCGACGGCCAGGATGATGACGCCGCCCTTCTTGGCGCAGTTGAGCGCCGAGGAGAGCCCCTTGGGGCACTGGTAGAGGTTCTGGTCGAGCGGGTAGCCGCCGTTGGTCGTCACCACGATGTCGGCCTCCACCGCATCGACGGCGCAAGCTGCGAGCAGCTCTTCACACCCCATGCGGTGCGCGGTGACGTAATTGCCGCTGTATGCGCTGATGACCCGCTTCTTCTCATCGAGGAGGACGTTGACGATGAAGGCGAGCTTTGCCAGCCGGGCGGCCACCACCATGTCCTCGTGGATCGGGTTGCCATCGAGCACCCCGGTAATGGATTTCGGATGCTGGATCGCCTGGGCGCTGTGGTTGATGCTCACACACGCTTCGCTGGCGATGCCGGGGAAGACGCTCTTCCGTCCGCCGGAGAAGCCGGCGAAGAAGTGTGGTTCGATGAAGCCTTCGGCGACCAGCAGGTCGGCATCGACGGCGAGCTTGTTGATCTGGCAGATCGAGCCGGAGGGCAAGGTCCCGAGGTCCACCAGCATGGCGCGGTCGGTGCAGTCGTGGTTGACGAAGTGCTCCTTCTCGACGACCTCCTTGCCGAACCTGGCAATTTTCTCTTCTTCGGTCATGCCCCGATGCAGCCCGGTGGCGATGATGATGGTGATCTTGGCATCCGGGCTCCCCTTCCGGATTTCAGCGAGGAGGAGCGGGAGGGTGATGGCGCTGGGCAGCGGCCTGGTGTGGTCGCTGGTGATGACGACGATATTCTGCTTGCCCTGGGCGAGGGTGCTGAGCCGGGGAGAATCAATGGGATGCTCCAAGGCGTGCTGGACCAGCGCCCTCTGGCTTTCAACGGTGACTTCGGATCCTGCCTCCCCATGTTTCTTTGGGACCAAGACCGCTCTAAGGTTCTCCTGTGCTACGGACAACGGGAGGGTTGTCGTATCGTAGGGGAGATTGATGGTGGTATACATTCAATCCTCTTTGATAATGAATTATGTATTAAGTATACATTGTACGAAGTTGAAGTCAAGCAGGATTTTTACTGAATTTCAATCTGTTACTGGGCTGAGGTGTTTTGCAGGGAGAGGACGATTTCGTTCTTTGCGAGGGTGAGGTGGACCCGACACGCTTCGATGGCGCGTTCGGCGTCCCGGTCACAGATGCCCTCGATGATGTCGGTGTGCTCCACAATCGATTGATTGAAGCGCTCCAGGCTCTTGAGGGAGATGATCCTGAACGAGCTGATCAAGGCCCCGATGCGGGCAAAGGTGTCGATGACGAGCTGGTTGCCGGTGTTCTCGATCAGGTACTGGTGGAAACGGGTGTCCAGCTCGACGTACTTGGTGAGGTGTTCGTAGTTGCAACAGGTTTTGAAATCGTTGGCGAACTTCTTCAGGTGGCCCAGCATGGTCTCATCGAGCGTCTCGACAGCCTTGGTGATGGCGTACTGCTCCACGAGGAGACGCATCTCATAGATATCGATGATCTCCTTCTCGGTCAGCTTGCGTACCCGCACGTAGTGGTGTGGCTTCGCCTCGAGGAGGCCTTCACCGACCAGTTCATTGATGGCGCTGCGCACCGGAGAGCGGCTCACGCCGAGCTCCTCGGCGATGACGATCTCGCTGACCCGTTCGCCGGGCTTATACCGCTCGGTGAGGATGTTCTCCTTGATGATGTTGTACACTTGATCTTTGATGGTCAAGGCAATTTTCTTTCCGCTCGCGGCCATGCAAACAAACTACATCATTCCCCGCGCGAATACAAGCACAGAGTACCCCAGAGAGGGGGCAACCAAATGCCTGCGTTTCCGGCTAAAGGCTTTGCCAATTGAGAGTTGCATCGTATTGCTACCCCCCAAAAGCAATGCCTAAATCTTCTCCGATGGTGACAAGTTGCTCCCATACCTTCTCTGAAAGCGGGACACCGAGCGTTTTGCAGGCCTCTTCGCTCTCCCGCTCCTTCTGCCCGGCGTAGTAGACCCGGCTCGCCCCTTCGGCGAGAGGCGTATCGTTCAACTGTTGCAGCAGGAGGCCCAGATCCCGCTTCAACTCCTGAGGATCGCGGAAGAGATCGAGACGGATGGAGGCGAAGAAGTGACAGACACGGGCGCTGGTCTGCTCGCTGTCCTTCACCGACTTGCCGAACACCCCTCCACTGGTGATGGCGCACATGATGTCCACCATCGTGGCCAAGCCATACCCTTTGTGGCCGCCGAAGCGCTCCCCCTCCCCGCCGAGCGGCAAGATGCCGCCCCCTCGCTGGAAGAGCATGTCCTCAAGCAGCGCCGCGGCATCGGTGGTGACCCTTCCTTTGGTGTCCACCGCCCACCCCGCCGGCAGCGCCTCCCCTTCCCGCTCACAGATCTCGATCTTCCCCCGGGTCACCACCGAGGTGGCCATGTCGAGGGAGAACATCCTGCCGCCATCGGCGGGGATGGAGAAGGCGATGGGGTTGGTGCCGAACATCGCTTCGCTGGCGAAGGTCGGCACCCCGAGTGCCGCGGTGTTCGTCATGCAGATGCCGATCATATCCTCGCGGGCGGCCATTTCACTGTAGTAGCCGGCGATGCCGAAGTGGTTGCTGTTGCGGATGGAGGCAAAGGCCGCCCCACTCACCCTGGCCTTCTCGATGACGGTCTGCATCGTTTTCAGGCTCAGGCTCATCCCCATGCCGCCCTCCGCGTCGAGGACCAGCGATATCGGGGTCTCACGCAGGACTGTCGGAGTCACCCCCGGTTGCATGACGCCACCCTTCAATCCATTGACGTAGCGCCAGAGCCGGCCCACCCCGTGGCTGGCGATGCCACGAGCATCGGCGGCCACGAGGATCTGGGATGAATCGAGCGCTTCTTCCTCCCCCACCCCCAGGGTGACAAAGACATCATGACAAAATCGCTCAAGATCCTCTCTTGGCACCCGCTTCTGTGTATCCATACCATCGCCCTCCAAAAGGTCTACAGACAAGGATATCCCGTTTCGAGCAAATCACAAGGGGCTCGACCAACGTATCTCGGGCAACACCACAGAAAAATGTCTGCCAGCGCAGATTGATACAGATATGGGCAGGAAGCTTCTCACATACTTCGACATCTTCCTATTGTCTTATGGAAGTTTGGGTGCAATACTATCTT
>Ga0208195_1001683_pt1 | contig 23387 bp, 2 predicted proteins | sample AD_UKC077_MetaG_FD_184441 | JGI IMG/M metagenome (GOLD analysis project Ga0208195, IMG submission 184441) | Active sludge microbial communities of municipal wastewater-treating anaerobic digesters from USA - AD_UKC077_MetaG (SPAdes) (version 2) | ecosystem: Engineered > Bioreactor > Anaerobic >...
AACAGAATTAAAAAAACAAATAGGCAAAGTTCTTGCCGAATTTACGTCTGCGGACTTGACGGCAATGCAGTCAGATTTAGTAATAAATCAGATTGTAACCAGCAAGGTTGAAACAGAAATACAACAAAAATCTTATTTATAGATTTTTATAGCTATTTATAGGATTTTATAGGTTTGTAGGAACGGAGAAGCACGTGCATGAAAACCGCGTACTTCTCCCTTGCTATTTGACTTTGGGAAAATACGCGTACGTGAGAAATGCATACGTATACGAATTACTTTGCTCGGGGGTAGCAAAATTACTTGAGGGGGGAAAATTACTCTGGGGAAAAGAAGAAAATAATAAAAATAGTATAAAGGGAGAAAATTTACTATTTTCCTGAAGCAAGAAATAGAATTTATAAATATAAAATTTCATAGTGAAAAAACAGCAATGAATCAATTTCAATTTCAATTTCAATTTAAAATGGTTCATTGCTATTTTTTATATTTCTATAAAATTTATAAATATTTACTGGCTTCTTTAATACTCAATTTATCCATCTTATCTTTGTAGGTTTCTATAAAATTTCTTACCCACTCAGGATTTGTTTTTGAATAATCTCGTAGACTCCAGCCAATAGCCTTATTGATAAAAAATTCAGAACTTTCCAAATTATTCACTAATATTTTTTCAAGCAACTGTGTATTTGTCTTATCCTTTCTACAAAGTTGATGGTCAATAGCAATTCTGCGAACCCAAAAATCTTCATCTATCGACCATTCTATCATTAAGTCATTTATTCTTTCATCCACAAAAGCTATATTTCCAACAATTCTATTCAGACTATCTATTGTATCCCACCATTGTTTTGTTTTTATATATTTCTTTATCCGTGGAATATCTTCAAATGTTAAAATCTTCTGCATAATTGCAAGATAATCTATAACAAAATATTGGAACTCTCTATACTCATCTTCATAGCACTTATCTAGCAAATCCCAATCAATGATTTTTTTGCTTTTTTCTTCTTTCAGAAATTTTTTATAAAGAGTCCTTCTTTTAGGGGTTGGCAAACCATAGAACAAAAATAAATTTCTCATATATGCAGCCATATTTATTGCATTGTCATTGTTCCTGTTCTTTTCAAATTTTTTCTTAAGTTTAATATATTTATCCATCAGAATATCTCTCTTTAAATTCTAATTGAATATCTCTCTTTAAATTCTAATTGAATATCTCTCTTTAAATTCTAATTTAATTTATATAAATATAATTTAAATATAGAATATAAAATACTTAAATTACGCTAGGGAAAAGAAAGTTTCTCTAACTTCTCTGGGCAAAATAAGTAAATATATTAATTTACACCATAATTCAATGTAATAATAGTAAATTTTTGTCTAAAATAATGTATAACTAGGATTGATCCAAGTAAAAATTATTTTATCATGAAAGTCATCTTCTCTCAATATAATATTATTGTTGCATTAGTTAAGATATAATATTGTTATTTTATTATTTAAGTTTTTTTATAAACTTTAAGCAAACCCTTTTGAAATATAGGTTATAAGACCTATTTATATATAAAATGTTATGTTTTATAAAATTATTTTTTTTATACAAAAAATAACAGTTGATTTATTGTTTTTTTATGATTTAATTATTACAACATAAAATTGTACAGATTTTTTATCGAATATAAATCTATACATGATATCTTGTTATGAATTATATATAGTACATAATCAGTGTTGCCCTTCATATATAAGTAACACTGTTGAGAGATATATTATAATATAATTTTTATAACCTTCTACTGGAGGGTAATGGTCATGGTGAGTAAAAAGAATAAAACGAGAAAATTTGAAACATTTCGTTTGGAAGATCGCGTTCTGTTTGAAGCTGCCGCAGCAGCAGAAATTGTAGAAGCCAGTGAGAATGTTGCAGAAGCTCAAAATGAAGACAAAAATCAAAATCAAGATAAGGAAGAGTCATTTGCAGATGTTCATGTAGATGCTGGCCTAGATGTAGATGAAGAGTCTGATTTTTCTGGTTCATCATTGCCTTTACTACCAGAAGATTTAGATGATGCTGATAATATGTATGAATCGTTGTTGGATGGAGAAATACCTGACCATAGCGACATGGATGACATGGTGCTGAATAGCTTTGTCGAAGATATTGTCAGCGATTGGATAGATGTGAATGATGGCTTAGATTTAGATCATGGTAGTGATTTAGATTATGATGGCTTAGATTTAAATCATGGTGGTGATTTAGATTATGATGGATCTGGTTTATCTGATTTTTTAGAAATTCATGATTCAGACATGAGTTTGACAGTTCATGGAAATCGTGAACTTGTGATTATCAATTCTTCTGTTCCTGATGCAGAAAGTTTTTTAACAGACCAACATCATAGCAATCGTGATTATCTTATGTTGGAAAGAGGAACAGATGCGTTTGAAATCATTAATGATTATTTAGATGAATGTGACACAAAGTATTCTGCTATCCATATTGTATCTCATGGAGAAGACGGTGGCTTTTGGTTAAATGGGGAAAAAGTCAACTCTGATTCTTTAGATGTTTCAGAATGGGAAAGCATTGGACAACATATTACAGATGATGGTGATATTTTATTATATGGTTGTGACATTGCACAGACAGATTATGGTCGTAGTTTTTTGCAACAGATTGCAGATGCTTCTGGTGCAGACATTGCAGCTAGTATAGACACAACAGGGTTGTATGGAAATTGGGATTTGGAATATACTATTGGTAATGTTGAAGCTATGGCAATTTCCATGGACTCTACGTATGTTTTTGATTTAGCTCCCATTACAATCGAAGTGAATGAAATCGGTGATTTAGAATGGGATAATGGCACGTATACTTTACGTGAAGCATTGATCCATGCTGGTGAAGTTGCTCATAATTATGATGAAATTACAATTATATTTGATGCTGATGTGTTTGATACAGAAGCAAATCGTATTATTAGCATTAACAAAGAATTGATTCTTAACGACGCTCTATCAGATGTTAAATTAATAGTAAATGGTGATGTTAATGATGAACGCATTTTCATTCAAACAATAAATTTATACCATAATATTTTTAAGACAGACGAAATCGAAGGAACATCGGGCGATTGGGATTTATCTTTTTCAAATTTAGAATTACAAGGTGGAGTGGGAGCGGAAAACGGAGGTGTCTTTTTTATTGAAGGTAATGATATTTCGCTTTCTTTAGATAATGTTTTTTGTGAAAGAAACAGAGGTATTGTACAATGGTGGTGCAGTGTATGCTGTAGGTACAGATTCTGTTTCTATTTTTCTTCATGACTCTATTTTAAAAGATAATAAAGCTACTTTAGGTTCTGCTATTTACAGCTATAGTGAAAATGGATTGTCTAAGGTAGAAGTAGAAAATTCTTTAATTATTAATAATCAGGCAATAACAACCATTGATTATTCTGTTGGTGCTGGAATTTACAGTAAAGGGTTGGATTCAGAAGTCAATGTTGTAAATTCAACGATTGTAGGGAATAGTGCAAATACAGCTGGTGCTATTTATAGCCAATCCACACGAATAGATAATGGATTTTCTAGGGTAAATGTAATTAGTTCCACGATTGCAGGCAACACAGATAATATTACTTCAGGTGGTATTTATGCACATGCTACTTCTTCTACAAGTGAAGTTACTGTTTCCTTAGTCAATAGTATTGTGTATGGCAATTATACAGGGAATAAATCGTCTGACATTGTATTTGGTGAAGATAGTACGAATACTTTGAATGTAGCGTACAGTATTTATGGTACTTCCAATGCAGATCCTTCGCAAGATAGCATTGATGTTTCGCAATTTTCTACTACAAAAACAAATATTCATAATATTTTTGCAAATGATAGTGTGATTGATGAAATGGAGCGTTGGTTGCCTAAGATCGCAGATACTGGTTCAGTGAATATTCGTAAAGGGGGAGAAGCAGCCATTCATGGCACATTAACTGGAAAGTTAGGGAATGATTATTATTTCTTTAATATGTCGAATGGTCAATGGATGAGTTATTCCAATGATTATACGGTAGCTTTTAATGAAAATGATGCAGTTTCTTTTGGCTTGGCTAAGGATGGCCAAGCTAGTTTTATATATAAAGAAGATCAATTTGGTCATGATCGTGTTCATGCAGAAACAGGCTATAAGTATTTTAATGTAGGTGCCACTTCTTTAACTGGTACTTTTGATGCTCCTACGATTACGTATGAAGATGGAAATGCTTTTGTTTGGGTAGATTTAGATGGAAGCATTGACATTACAGATGGTCGTACAACGTTACGAGAAGCCTTAGTGTATTTGGCAAATCTAAATTTAGAAGATGGAAAAACATATACGATTCGTTTTGCAGAGGCTTTTTTCCCAATTTCTACTAGTTCTACCGTGACTTTGACAAATAGTCGTGGTTCTGATGGAGAACTTGTCTTGTCCAATGGTTTGGCAGGAAAGAAAGTTGTGATTGATGCAGGCAAGAATCAAAATGATTTAGATCAAACTGTTATCATTCAAGTGGAAAATGTGGGTCGTAAGCGAGTAGGTGAGACAGAAGTATGGGAAGATCAAACAAATGCTGATCCGTTCCGTGTTTTTCGTGTTGGGGCTACGTATGATACATGGAGTGATTGGGATGTTTCTCTAACTGGTATTATCCTACATGGTGGTGCTGTGAGTGCAGACCATGAAGGTGGGGCTGGTGGTGCTATGTATGTACATGGTGCTAACGTAGCACTTTCATTCACTCGATCTGTTATCCAAGGATCACTAGCACAACATCATGGTGGTGGTCTATATGTTTTAGCAGAAAATATTTCGAATCTTGCTTTTGATAATACTACTGTCATTGGAAATAAAGGGGGCGATGGTGGTGGTATTTATCACCGTGCAAAACAAGCAACGATTACTCTGAATGATTCTAGTATTCTTTCCAATACTAGTTCTAGTTTTGGTGGTGGTGTTTATAATTATAGCACAAATGGAGATGCTGTCCTTTCTTTAGCTGGTACAAATGTATTGCTTAATTCTGCGAATTTAGATGGTGGTGGGATTTATAATGTATCTGACACAGGAGCGTCTAGGATTACTTTGAATTCAACGATAAATAATGCAGATGAAAATTATTTGATCAAGCATTCTATTGTATCTGGCAATATTTCTCAAGAAGGAAGTGGTGCTGGTATTTATAGTCGTGGTTTGACTTCGAATTTGAACATTAAGGATTCTTGGATTTATTCTAATGCTACATATGGTACAGAAAGTTCAGGCGGTGGTATTTATAGTACTGCTGTTTCTTCTTCTGTTGTGACTGTAGAAAATTCTAATATTTTTAAGAATGTTACTTCAGGATTTAATGATTATGGTGCTGGTAGTGCAATCTATAGTTATAGTGAAAATAATGAAGGGCTAGTGAATCCTTAGTTACGATTATTAATTCTACCATTGCCTCGAATACTGCTACGAATGCTGCGATTTATAGTTATAGTCTTTCCAATTATTATAATGCAACGAATAATACAAGTAAGTCAATTGTGAATGTCATCAATTCAACAATTACTGGAAATATTTCTAATGATAAAGTTGGTGGTATTTATGTATATGCAGATAGTTTTACAAAAGAAAATGCACAAGTTGCTGTTTCTTTATTGAATAGCATTGCGTTTGCAAATTATTTAGGAACAAGTGCTTCAGATGTTGTTTTAGCGGGTACTGAAAATCAAGATTTTAATGTAGTATACAGTATTTTTGGACAATCTACAATCAATCCTACTGCAAGTTTAGAAGAAGTTCGTTTAATAGCTAATGAAATTAGTATTAAGCGTGTTTTTGCTGATGCCATTCATGATACAGAAGGACGTTGGATTCCTGTTGTAGATGAAGATGGTTTTGCTACGATTCGACATACTGGTGAAGCTGCCATTGAAGGTACTTTGACAGCAAAAGTAGGCAATGCTTATTATTACTATGATATGTCATCAACAAAATGGCGTAGTTTTGATTCTGTCACACCATATGATTTTGTAGATAATGTAGATAATTATGGATTGCCAGCAGATGCTGTTGTGTATACAATAGCTGCCAATGTAGATGTCCATAAAAATTTCGTGTCTCGCACACCTACTTTGTATTATTTTAATGTAGGTGCATATGCATTGCATGGTGGCACATACCAAGATGCTACTCTTGTTGTAACAACAAATAAAGATGGCATTAATATTTTTGACAATTATACTACGTTGCGTGAAGCATTAGTTTTTGCTGCAAATCGTGTAGGTGCTGTTTTTGAAAATGGAAAAGAATCGTATACAATTACGTTTGCTGATACACCAGATGTTTGGGCTGGTGGTACGAGTTGTACGATTACTTTGACAAGAAATTATGAAGAGTTGCGCATTACAAATGGTTTATCTGGTAAATCATTAACAATTGATCCTGGTATGAGTCCACAAAATCCAGATATCCCTCGATACGTTACGATCAATGTGGAAAATCCTGGTCTGATTATGATTAATAATCTTTGGCAGGAAAATGAAAATGCAGATAAATTCCGAGTATTTCAAATTGGGACTTCCTATGATGTAACAAGTGACTGGAACATAAATTTCTTACGAACTACATTGATTGGTGGAAAGATTCTTTCTACAGATTCTGCTGGTAGTGTTTTAGCAAAAGATCAAATAGGTAATGGTGGTGTTGTATATGTTCATGGTAAAAATATTCAATTAACATTAGACACTTCAACTCTCCAAGGTGGACATGTAGCAGGATCTGGTGCTGGTTTATATGCATATGCTACGGAAAATTCCCATATTATTTCGAAAGTCTCTACTGTTCGTGGAGTCAAAGCAACGACAGGATCAGGCGGTGCTATTTATAATTACGCAAAAACAGCAACGATTACTTTGAATAATGCTACCATAGAGTATGCCCAAGCAAAGATCCATGGTGGTGGAATTTATAATTATAGCACAGTGGGCGATGCTACTATTACTATATGGGACGATGGTGTCCATGATGCAACGCGTATTGATAATAACACGGCAGGACAACATGGCGGTGGAATTTATAATGTAAGTGCACTAGCAAGTGCTCTAGTTTCAGTTACCAATGCTGAATTCAATTCAAATACAGCAACGACAGAATCAGGCGGTGCTATTTATAATTACGCAAAAACAGCAACGATTACTTTGAATAATTCTACCATAGAGTATTCTCTAGCTGGCTTATATGGTGGTGGTGTTTATAATTATAGCACAAATGGGGATGCTGTTCTTTCTTTGGCTGGCACAAATATCTCGTTTAATACTACGAAATTTGACGGTGGTGGAATTTATAATGTATCTGACACAGGAGCGTCTAGGATTACTTTGAATTCAACGACAAATAATCCAGATGAAGATTATTTGATCAAGCATTCTATTGTATCTAGTAATATTTCTCAAAACGGAAATGGAGCTGGTATTTATAGTCGTGGTTTGACTTCGAATTTGAGCATCAAAGACTCTTGGATTCATTCCAATGCTACGTATGGTGCAACAAGTTCTGGTGCAGGGTTTTATAGTACTGCTATTTCTTCTTCTGTTGTGACTGTAGAAAATTCTAATATTTTTAAGAATGTTACATCAGGATTTGATGATCATGGTGCTGGTAGTGCGATCTATAGTTATAGTAAAAATGACATAGGGTCTAGTGAATCTTTAGTTACGATTATTAATTCTACTATTGCCTCGAATACTGCTACAAATGCTGCAATTTATAGTTACAGTCTTTCTAATTGTAATGATGTAACAAACAATACAGGTAAATCGATTGTGAATGTTATCAATTCAACGATTACTGGTAATACTTCTGAAGATAAAGCAGGTGGTATTTATGCATATGCAGATAGTTTTACAGAAGAAAATGCAAAAGTCACTGTTTCTTTATTGAATAGCATTGTGTTTGCAAATTATTTAGCAACAAATGCTTCTGATGTTGTTTTAGCTGGGACTGAAAATCAAGATTTTAATGTAGTGTACAGTATTTTTGGTCAATCCACGATCAATCCTACTGCAAGTTTAGAAGAAGTTCGTTTAATAGCTAATGAAACTAGTATAAAGCGTATTTTTTCCAATGCCAATCGTGATACAGAACAACGTTGGATTCCAGTTGTAGACCAAGATGGTTTTGCTACGATTCGACACACTGGAGAAGCTGCCATTGAAGGTACGTTGACAGCAAAAGTAGGCAATGCTTTTTATTACTATGATATGTCATCAACAAAATGGCGTAGTTTTGATCATGCCACTGTATATAATTTTGTAGATGATGCAGACAATAATTATGGTTTGCCAGTGAATGCTAATACTATTGTTTATACAATAGCAGCTAATGCAGATGCTAATAAAAATTTCGCATCTCGCGTTCCTACTTTGTATTATTTTAATGTAGGTGCATATGCATTGCATGGTGGCACTTATCAAGATGCTTCTCTTGTTGTAACAACAAATAAAGATGGCATTAATATTTTTGACAATTATACTACGTTACGCGAAGCATTAGTTTTTGCTGCAAACCGTGTAGGTGCTGTTTTTGAAAATGGAAAAGAATCGTATACCATTACGTTTGCTGATACACCAGATGTTTGGACTGGTGGTACGAGTTGTACGATTACTTTAACAAAAAATTATGAAGAATTACGCATTACAAATGGGCTATCTGGTAAATCATTAACAATTGACCCTGGTATGAGTCCACAAAATCCAGATATCCCTCGATACGTTACGATCAATGTGGAAAATCCTGGTCTGATTATGATTAATAATCTTTGGCAGGAAAATGAAAATGCAGATAAATTCCGAGTATTTCAAATTGGGACTTCCTATGATGTAACAAGTGATTGGAACATAAATTTTTTACGAACTACATTGATTGGTGGAAAGATTCTTTCTACAGATTCTGCTGGTAGTGTTTTAGAAAAAGATCAAATAGGTAATGGTGGTGTTGTATATATTCATGGTAAGAATATTCAATTAACATTAGAAACTGTGACTCTGCAAGGAGGACATGTAGCAGCTTCTGGTGCTGGTTTATATGCGTATGCTACGGAAAATTCCCATATTATTTCTAAAATATCTACTGTTCGTGGAGTCAAAGCAACGACAGGATCAGGCGGTGGAATTTATAATTATGCAAAAATAGCAACGATTACAATGAATAATTCTACCATAGATAATGCACAGGCAGGTCTTCATGGTGGTGGTATTTATAATTATAGCACAGATGGAGATGCCACTATCACTATTTGGGATGACGGTAACCATGAAGCAACGTGCTTTTATAATAATTCAGCAGAACAACATGGTGGTGGCATTTATAATGAAAGTGTACAAGCAAATGCCTTAGTTTCAGTTGCCAATGCTGAATTTCATACAAATAAAGCAACTTTAGGATTTGGCGGTGGGATTTATAATTTCAGTACTCAAAATTCTGAAGTAGTTTTAGATAGAGTTTCCATGACTTGCAATCGTACTATGGACATTAAAGCCTTTGGTGCAAGTATTTATAATGTAACACGTAATCTTGCACAAGATATCCCACAGGATGTAGTAGCAAAAATTACTGCTGTACATTCTACAATTTCTAAAGGCTATACGCAAGGACACGGCAGTGCATTTTATAATTATGCAGAATCATATGGCAATGTACAATCTTCTGTTACATTGGAAAACTCTACCATTACTGAAAATGAAGCTAGCGAAGTTACTATATATGTAGGTGCAAAGAGTTTAAGTAATGATGTAACGAAACGAGCTGATACAGTAGTCACTATTGTAAACTCTACTGTGGCTGGCAATCAAGATAATTGGGAAACTGGTGGAATTTATGTACTAAGTCACGCTGCAAAATTTCATAGTTCTAAGTTATATTTACTCAATAGTATTGTGTATGCTAATTATAAAGGATCAGATGCTTCTGATATTATTTTCGCTAGTACTGAAAATAATGAATTTGTTCAAAATGAATTTCATGTTGCTTATAGTATTTATGGACAATCTAACATTAATCCTGGGGAAAAAAGTATTGAACCTACACAGTTCAAAACAACTACAGATAATGTAAAGCGTATTTTCGCAGATACTATGGAAAGTGTATCGGGCGTAATTTTACCAGTTTTATCAAATGTAGATAAAAGAACGATAAGGATTTTACCTACTGGAGAAGCAGCAATAAAAGGTACGTTAATTGGTAAAATTGGAAATGATTATTTTTATTATAATATGGCCAATACATTTGGAAATGGCATTGGAAAATGGATGAGTTTTACCAATGATGCAATATTTAATTTTAATAAAACTGCAACAAATTATGGATTGACTGGCGGAAATGTCACAGTAGTGGGACAAAATTTTGGTGCAAATCAACAGCTTGCTTCTCGTGTACAAGCTCCGAATTTGCTGTATTTTAATGTAGGTGCGTATGTTTTAATCGGTCCATATCAAGAAGCTTCTATAACAGTAAATGATAATATCGATGGTATTAATATTTTTGATGATAAAATTACTTTCCGAGAAGCATTGGCATTTGCTGCTAATAGTGTCGGCGAAGTTATTGATGGTGGAAAGCATACTATCACGATATTGTATGATAAGAATATTTTTACTGGTGCTAGTTCAACGATCACTTTATCCGAAACTTATGGGGAATTAGTTGTAACCAATGGTTTATCAGGGAAAAAATTGATCATTGATCCTGGTAAAACAAGCCATAATGTGCAACGAAATTTAATTTTTCAAGTGAACAAACCAGGACGGGCAAGAAATGTATCTACAGAAACTTGGCAAGATAATGAAGATGCTAGTAATTATCGCGTTTTTAGAGTAGGAAGTTTCTTTGATCAATATAGTAATTGGGATATTGAATTCTATTATTCTACAATAAAGGGTGGAAAAGTAGAACAAACACCTAGTTTGCAAGATACAGATTTAGATGACCATGGTGGTGCTTTCAGTGTTCGTGGCAAAAATGCAAGATTAGAGTTAAATTATTCGGCTGTATTAGGTTCCATTGCAACTGGGCGAGGTGGCGGTATCTATATGGATCTACGCAACTCTGCTAATCTATTTATTCAAAATTCTTCGATCATCGAAGGAAATAAAGCATACCAAGGCGGTGGTGTTTATATTTATGGTGAAGATAATTCCAACATACATATATCTAGTTCTTCCTTAATGAAACAAGAAGCAATAGAAGGTGGTGCAATTTATAGTATTAGTGATAATAAGGCTGTAGTAAATATCCAAGACAATTCTCTATTGTATCAAAACACTGCAGTAGATGGTGGAGTAATTTATACTACAAGTCCCATATCTTCTGATATATTTATCCAAGATGCTGTTTTATTTAAGAATGTTGCAAATCGATATGGTGGTGCGATTTATGGATTAGGTGCAATAAACACTATTACATTGAACAATGCTATTTTCACGGGCAATACTGCACAGTATGGTGGTGCCATTGCTACTCGTAATCTAGATACAGCAAATCTCCTTGTCCAAAATTCTACGATTTCAGGAAATATTGTCACAGGTGAAGGTGGTGGTATTTATTACAATAATACAAATTCGATCGTTACTTTATTGAATAGCATTGTTTTTGCAAATTATAAAAATACAGTTTCTAATGATGTATTTATCCATGGTACAGAATTTGCCAAATGGAATGTAGCCCATAGTATTTTTGGATATTCTAATTTAGAATTTTCTCAAAACAGTTATGAAGCCATTCAACTGACTGCCAAACAAAGCACAGTGGAACGCATTTTCACAAATACAGAATTAAAAAATAGCGTATATGTGCCTGTCTTTACAATAAATCCTAATGTAGTGTACAAAGGTACTTTAAATATTCAACACAATGGGGAAGCAGCATATAAAGGTACGTTGATTGGTACATTAAACATTCAAGGCGTTACACATTATTTCTACTATAAACAAGATATGAGCCACGACCACAAAGGCACTTGGGTTAGTTTTACAACAGATCAAATATTTAATTTTGATACAGGCGATACAACTTGTTATGGTTTAAAACATAATGGTGTAAACGGTATTGTTACATTAATTTCGCAAAATGATGTGGCTCGTGATAAAAATGCATTGTACTTGTTTAATGTAGGAGCAGCTAGTTTTGAACGAAATTGGGCTGCACCAAGTTTGCATGTTACAACTGAGTCTGATGAGATTGATCTAACAGATACAAATTATTCTTTACGAGAAGCATTGATCTATGCAGCAATTGGTGTAGTATCTACACAACCAGCACCGTATTTTGGTACTCCTACAATCACTTTTGCTGAAGACATTCAGACAATCACTATGTCAGATTATTATGATGAATTCATGGTCACCGATGGAATAGCTGGTAAAGCATTAAAGATTACAGCTGGTGAAGGTCGTACTATCAAAGTAAAAGCCGAGAGAACATATACAGAAGACCCTGAGAATGCAAGTTCCTATCGTGTATTGCGCATGGGAAATTATTTAGATACGCAGCATAATTGGAATGTTACATTAGAAAACTTGACCTTAGAAGGTGGAAAAGTTACAGACATTGACCAATATGGTCATGGAGGTGTAATTTATGCAAAAGGTCATGATATTCATTTAGCTTTATCTGGTACAAGTGCTTCTCATGCGTATGCAACAGGATCTGGTGGTGGAATTTATAGCTTAGGTACTGGCATAAATACGATTGTAATCGACAATGGTTCTAAGATTGACAACAATACTGCGGGCATTCATGGTGGTGGTATTTATAGTGTGTCACCCACTTCTTCTACGATTACAATAGACCATGCTTCGAGTATTAGTTGGAATAAGGCACTAACAGGCTCAGGTGGTGCAATTTATAATGATGCTAATTACAATGCTTCAGTAAAAATTTTAGGTGATGGTCAACATGAAGCAAATTTATATACAACGATAAGCAATAATACTGCTAAAACGCATGGTGGTGCTATCTATAATGTAAGCAAGGCTAATGCGAATGTATTGATAGAAACTCGTTATGTTGAAAATAAAAAAGTAGATGTTCACACCACATTGTCTAATAATGAAACAGAGGGTTCTGGAGGTGCTATTTACAATGTAGCAAAAAATATAGGCACAGGAAGCGGTGTTGACCTACAAAATATAGAAGTAATTGCCACTGTCACGATTCGAAATGCAGATATTTTAGACAATACAGCTGCTATATATGGTGGTGCTGTATACAATCTAGCTGAAGCCTATAATTATGCAAAAGTAGACACAGCATACGGAGCAACACCTAATTACACAACATCTCATACAACTGCAAATGTTTTTGTGGAACAATACAGCATGATTTCTGGCAATAAAGCTACAGATGGAGCTGGTATTTATAATGATAGTTATAGTCGAAGTTATAATTCTGGACGTCAATATAATTATAATGGTTCATATACTTCTCCTAATTATTCTAAAGCCACTGCAGATTCCACAATTTCTGTTTGGGATTCTACATTAGCGAATAATGAAGCCACAGGCAAAGGTGGTGCAATATATAATACACCTCGTACAAGCATGGCAAAAATCAAGGCAAATAATGCAACGATCCACGTACAAAATGCTACATTGAGTCAAAATAAAGCTGATTTAGGAGCAGGTGTATATTCTAGTGGTGCAGACAATGCTGTCATTACGATTGCAAATGCAACGATTGCAGGCAATGTTGCAAGTAGCAATGGTGCAGGTTTTTATATTGAAGATACTACAAGTAAAGTCTTACTCTTAAATACCATTGTTTGGACAAACTATCTAGGAACTGCTTCCAATGATATAGTTTTTGTCAATGCACCAGAATATTTCCATGTTGTTTATAGTATATATGGTTCTTTTATTGGTGCAGAACAATCAAATAAGAGTGTAGAAGATCTTCAATTAAATGTCCAAGAATACACAGTTAAACGTATGTTTGAAAACGTACGACAAGATGAAGATGGACGTTGGGTTGCTGATTTATATACAACAGATCCTAGAGGAGATAATCGCACTATTCGCATAACTTCGCGTGGTGAAGCAGTGTACAAAGGTACATTTCTAGCTTTAGTAGAACGAGACGATCAATCTGGCATTAAAGATATTTATTACCATGATATTGTGAATGTCAAATGGAAAAGTTTGACCAATGATAAAGAATATGAATTCAATCGAAATGTGCAACAATATGAAAAATATGGTCTGCCTCCTACATTATCCACATTGTACCATGATGCACAAAATATATATTTAAAAATAGACAATAATACATGGGTTCCAGCACCTCGATTTACTGGTGTCAACTTTTATAATGTAGGTGCGTATTCTCTGTATGATGCGTATGAAACTGCTAGTCTACATGTTACTACAGAAGAAGATATTATTGATTTTACAGATGGTTGGATTTCATTGCGAGAAGCCCTTGTCTATGCTGCTAGTGGTACAAAAGCAACGTTAAAAGTAAATGGTGAAGAGCTACATTACGATGCAGATAAATATACGATTACATTTGCAGACAATGAAGATATCTGGGTTAGAAATAAAGACACAGGTGAATTAGAGTTGCATGAAGGTGTGACTGTGAATACGATTACTTTAAATCCTGAATATGATGAATTAGTAGTCAGTAATGGTCTATCCAATATTCAAGTAAAGTCAGACCAAAATCCGAGTGGTCCTTTGAGCAATATTTTTACGATTGCAGGTCGAAACCAAAGAGGTGATATCCATGGCACACACTCAGGTGGCACAAAACAAGTTACTGTAAAAGTTCCTGTGACTTACCAAGAATCACTACAAAGTGGTGAGCAAGTTACAAATTTTAGAGTCATGCGAATTGGTAGCAATCAAGATGCCAATAAAATTTGGAGAGTCAATTTTGACAACCTAGATTTACGAGGCGGTAGCATCGCAAGTGATAATCAAAGCGGTGCTGGTGGAACTATTTTTGCACGTGGTTCCATTGTACAATTAGGTTTTGATAAGGTTCGTATAGCAGAATCAAAAGCCCGTTATGGTGGTGGTCTGTATGTTTATGCTACGAATATAGCAGATTCTAAATTAACATTTACAAATGGTTCTACAATTGAAAATAACATTGCTACAACACATGGTGGTGGTATTTATACTCGCTATGTAAACTCTGAATTTGATAATACAACATTGCAAAACAACGAAGCAGTACATGGTGCTGGTATTTATAGTACAAGTACAACTTCAAGTTTGAAATTTGTCAATTCCAATATTTTAAACAACACAGCCACAAGCAATGGTGGTGGTATTTATAGTTATGGTAGTACGAGTTCTATCATTTCTATAGAAAATAATCCTATAGCTACAGATGGCGGTCGTTCTATTATTCAAGGTAATCAAGCCGTAAATGGTGGTGGTATTTATAGTCAAAGTAATCAACTTTCAAAGATTACAATCATTTCTTCTGATATTGTAAGCAACATTGCCACAAATAATGGTGGTGCGATTTACAGCATAGGTCCTACGAGTTCTATCATTTCCATTGAAAGTGATCCTACAGCTACAGATGGCGGTCGTTCTCTTGTTCGTAGAAATACAGCAGTAAATGGTGGTACTATATATAGTTATAGTAATCGAAGTTCAGAGATTACTATAGGTGGTTCTGATGTAGAAAATAATGAAGCTTCTGGAAGTGGTGGTTTCATTTATAATTATGTAACTACAGGTAATTCATCTTCTGTAAATGTTGCTGCTACGGCTACTGTAAAAATATGGAATCATTCTATAATAACAGGCAATACAGCCTCTGAAAGTGGTGGTACGATTTATAATTATGCATATTCATATAATACTTTAAATAATGGATCTAACAATATTTATGCTACATCAGATGCCACAATAACAGTGACAGATTCTGACATTATGAATAGTCAGGCTGGTGTCCATGGTGGTGCAATATATAATTATGCCTATGCATATAGTCACAATACTTACTATCATTATGCTGGTATGTGTTGTTCTTTTGAGCCTACAAGACCTACTCCATCTATAGGTACTGCCAATGCAACGATTTCTTTGACAAATTCTACCATATATGATAGCCAAGCTAAGGTTGGCGGTGGTATTTATAATTATGCTACAGGAAATAATATAGCCAAAGTTAATGTCCAAATTCAAAATTCCAATATTATGCGAAATAAAGCCACGGATGGGGAAGGTGGTGGTGTGTACAATGTGGCAAACATTGACACTATAATGCATCGAATAGTAGAAACAAATGCAAATATTTTTGTACAATATTCTACGATTAGTCTCAATACATCCACAAGCCATGGAGCTGGTATTTACAATTATTCATATGCAAAAAATGTATATCAATTGCACACTGGTAAGGGAGTTACTCCACAATATACTTATGCAACAGCAACAACAGATGTTCGCATGGAAAACTCTACGATGAGTAATAATGAAATTTTAACAAGTGGATCTGGTGCAGGGTTGTACAATTATGCATATAGTTATACTCACAATACTGGTTGGCAATTGAACTATGGTTGGGATTCTTGGGGACATCATTGGCATACAACAACCTATACAAATTATGCTATAGGTAAAACAATCAATAATATATTTATTGTGAATTCCACTCTGACAGGCAATGTTGCTACAGAAAATGGTGCTGCTATCTACAATTATGCAACAAGTGAAGAAGCTGTTCATACAAATTATAGTAGCAATACAGGGAATAACAAATTGTATTTTGTCAATAGCATTGTGTATGGAAACTATACAGGCACAGTGGGCTATGATGTTGAATTCAAAGGCGATAGGACACAAACATTTTACACAGCGTACAGTATTTTTGGATATTCCAATGTATTGCCCAATAGTAGCACTATGCGTGAAGTATGGCAATTAAATACAGACTATACAAATGTTAGTCGTATGTTTAAAAATGTAATCATTGTAAATGGACGAGCCATTGCACAATTGACTGAACACAATGTTGTGGACATGACAAATTATACGATTGCATTGAATGAAACAGGCGATGCTGCTATTAAAGGCACGCTCGTTGGAAAAATTGGCAATGATTATTATTTTTACAATCGTCAAAATGGATATTGGCATAGTTTTACAGCTGGACAAGGAAATATATTTGATGATACAGCTACAAATTATAATCTTGGGGAACATTCCACACTATATTTAGATGCAGAAAACTATGTTGCAGGTGATCTATCAAGTCAAAGAATGCAAAGAAATTATTCTATGCTTATTGATTCTGCAATTTCTTATTTCAATGTAGGTGCCTATGCATTAGCAAGTACAGATAGCAAGCCTTATGAAAAAGCAAGCCTTGTAGTCACAACAACAGATGATATCATTGATATTTATGATGGCAAAACTTCTTTACGAGAAGCATTGGCCTTTGCTGCAAATCTAGGTGAAGATGCAGTAATTACATTTGCAGATCATTTATTTAGTAATAATACGAACATCACAATTAAACTAGCAGATAAATACCAAGAATTGCGCATGACAAATGCATTGCACAATCATAGCATTACAGTAGACGGCGGAGTCGATGCTAATAATCAAAATATTCGTCGCAATGTATATGTTGACGTTCAAACAGTACCTCATAAGCATAGAGTATTGCAAGTTGGTTCTTCGTATGACTATTCTACAAATTGGAATATCAATTTAAAAAATGTCACATTTCGAAATGGCATTGTCAAAGATGTAAACGATGGAACAGTCAATAGTCATTATTCCTTAGACCAATATGGAAATGGTGGATTGATTTACTCACAAGGTGCTACTGTTTCTTTGAATTTATATTATGTAGGTCTTTTTGGTGGCACTGCAGATAGACATGGTGGTGCGATTTATAGTCAAGCTGTTACACAATCTGTAATTACGATGCACAATACTGCAATATCTAGTAATAAAGCAGTCCAAGGTGGTGCAATTTATAATTATGCAACATCCAGTGTTACTACAGCCACTGTAAATGTATTGGATTATTCTACGATTACAAATAATCAAGCTATTGGAGGAAGTGGTGGTGGTCTATACAATTATGCTAGAGGAAGTAATATAGCCAATGCTTATGTCCATGTTCAAAATTCCAATATTATGCAAAATAAAGCCACAGATGGTCAAGGTGGTGGTGTGTATAATAAGGCATATATTGACACCACAATTTATAGCACAGTAGAAACAAATGCCAATATTTTGGTACAATATTCTACGATTAGTCAAAATACATCCACAAGCCATGGTGCTGGTATTTATAATTATTCATATGGTAAAAGCGTTACCTTACAATATACTACTTATGAAACAGCCAAAACAGACGTTCGCATTGAAAATTCTACAATTAGTAATAATGAAATTTTAACAAGTGGTGCTGGTGCAGGCTTGTACAATTATGCATATAGTTATATTCACAATTATTCTCAAGGTAAAACAGTCAGTAATATATATATTGTGAATTCCACTATCACTAGTAATATTGCCACAGAAAATGGTGCTGGTATTTATAATTATACAACGAGCGACCAATCTGTTTCTACATTGTACTTGATCAATAGTATTGTGTATGGAAACTACACAGGTACAGTAGGATATGATATTGAATTTGATGGTGACACTTCTGAAAGGTGGTTACATACAGCATATAGTATTTTTGGATATTCCAATGTATTGCCTAATAGTGACACGATGCGAGAAACATGGCAACTTAATACAAACGAAACAAATGTCCGTCGCATGTTTAAAAATGTAAGCATTGTAAATGGACGAGCCATTGCACAATTGACAGAACACAATGTTGTGGATATGAAAAATTATACGATTGCATTGAATGAAACAGGCGATGCAGCTATCAAAGGCACGCTCGTTGGAAAAATTGGCAATGATTATTACTTTTACAATCGTCAAAATGGATATTGGCATAGTCTAACAGCTGGACAAGGAAATGCATTTGATGCCACAGCTGCAAATTATAATCTTGGTGATAATTCCATACTATACCTAGATGCAGAAAACTATGTTGCAGGGAATCTATCAGCTCAAAGAATGCAAAGAAATTATTCTATGCTTGTTAATTCTCCAATTTCTTATTTCAATGTAGGTGCCTATGCATTAGCAAGTACAGATAGCAAGCCTTATGAACAAGCAAGCCTTGTAGTCACAACAACAGATGATGTCATTGATATTTATGATGGCAAAACTTCTTTACGAGAAGCATTGGCTTTTGCAGCAAATCTAGGTGAAGATGCAGTAATTACATTTGCAGATGCTTTGTTTGGTAATAATACGAACATTACAATTAAGCTAGCAGATAAATACCAAGAATTACGCATGACAAATGCATTGCACAATCATAGCATTACTATAGACGGCGGAGTCGATGCAAATAATCCAAATATTCGTCGCAATGTATATGTTGATGCACTACGAAATACTCATAACTATCGAGTATTACAAGTTGGTTCTTCGTATGATTATTCTACAAATTGGAATATCAATTTAAAGAATGTCACATTTAGAAATGGACTTGTCAAAGATATAGAAGATGGAACAGTCAATAGTCATTATTCCTTAGATCAATATGGAAATGGTGGATTAATTTACGTACAAGGTGCTACTATTTCTTTGAATTTAGAACATGTAGGACTTTCTGGTGCTAAAGCAGATGGAAATGGTGGTGCAATCTATAGTAAAGCTGTTACACAATCTGTAATTACGATGGTCAATACTACAATCCACGGTAACCAAGCAAAACAAGGTGGAGCAATTTATAATTATGCAATAAATAATACAAGTCCTACTATTGCAAAACTTGTAGTAGTCGATTCTACGATCACAGCCAACGTTGCCACAACAAGTGGTGGTGCGATTGTTAATCATGGAAATAATAATAGTGCAGTCTATCTAGTCAATTCCATAGTCTATGGAAACTATGTCAACACAAATGCACAAGATATTCATTTGGAAAATACTGCTAGTACGCTACACGTTGTCTATAGCATTTTTGGAAAAAGCAATGTCCAACCTAATAGTAGTGACATGATGGAAGACTTTTCCTTAGTCACAAATGAAATAAATATGAAACGCATTTTTCAAAATGTAGTTTTAAACAATGGTCGATGGATCGCAACATTATCAAATAGTGAAAATAACACAGTTCAGACAGTTGCTATTAACCACCAAGGCGAAGCAGCAATGCGTGGTACATTAGTAGGAAAAATCGCAGATGATTTTTACTACTATAATATGAACACAGGAAGATGGACGAGTTTGACAAATGCTACTACTTATGATTTTGACATCGCAAATGCAGATAATTATGGTTTAACTGGTGGAACGATCATAAAACAAGCCCACAATGCTTTTGTAGTAAATCCAGACCCTCGCATCAATTCCCTTTATTTCTTCAATGTTGGTTCTCATGCATTGATCCAAGATGCAACTCATATTTATGAAGCACCTAGCCTTCATGTAACAACAGATGATGATATCATTGATATTTATGATGGTAAAATTTCCTTGCGAGAAGCAATTTATTATGCAGCTAATGGAATTACTTCTACGATCGCAGGCTTAGAAAATACATACACAGTAACATTTGATGATAATCTAGCAAATAATCAAAATGGACAAACCAATACAATTACTCTCAGCAATACATACCAAGAAATGCGCATTACAAAAGGCTTGCATACGAGACAACTCAGTATTAATGCAAACTACAACAATGCTGGAGAAGAAGTTGGTGAGAGTCGTATCATTAATATCAAAGTTCCTAATGTAGGCACAACAGGATATCGCATTTTCCAAGCTGGTTCTAGTTATGATTCCCATTCAACATGGAAAATAGATTTACAAAATCTTAACATTTCTGGTGGAAGCATTACAGCACATAGCAATTATACTCCTTGGGATCAAAATGGTTATGGTGGAATTTTATATGTAAAAGGTGCAATCAATACTATCAGTCTCAGTTATGTCACGATGCAAAAAACAAAATCTACAGGTCATGGTGCAGCCATTTATAGTGAAGCATCGAATACAAGTTCCATTACATTAACTACTTCCACGATTAAAGACAATAGTTCTCAAAGCAGTGGTGGAGCCATTTATAATTATGCTAGTCAAAATGCGAGTATTATTCTTCAAGATAATAGTGTATTGACCAATAATACAGCAAAGGTTTCTGGTGGTGGTATTTATAATCAATCTATAACATCTACTGTTACGATTCGAGAATCTGAGATTTCAAACAATGTTGTAAGTTCAGATTCCAATAATGTATATGGTGGTGGTGTGTACAATTATGGTAGTACCACTGCTACAGTAGACGTTGACAATAACACTCTATTCCATGCTAATCAAGCGATAGCAACTAATACTACAGATACATCTTACAATGCATATGGTGGTGGTATATTTAATCAAAGTCCACTCAATGGCAATGTAAATATTACAAATGATTCTGTATTTAGTAGCAACAAAGCTCTAGCAATAAACAAGGGTGAGGGACATGGTGGTGCAATAGCAAACTATGTATCTGGAAATAATGTCAAGTCTACTGGTATTATTACAGGATTTGATTCTCTCATCAAAGATAATGAAGCAACTACAAACGGTGGTGGCTTATATAATTATGTATATAACAATGCATATGGCACTTTATCGAATGTTGAAGCAACAATAACACTAGATGAAGTCACGGTAAGCAAGAACAAAGCTGGTGCCTATGGTGGTGGAATTTACAACTATGGGCAAACAAGTGGAACCAACTCAGGGAATAGTTGTACCAATACTTCTACAACATATGCTACCATAACTTTAGTCAATTCCACAATTTCAAGAAATGAAGCAAAATATGGTGGTGGTGTGGCTAATTATGGCACAACTCATTCTTCTACAACTGGCACTTATAGTCATGCTTATTCTTACAATTACACAAAAACAAATATCATCAGTTCCACGATCCAAGGCAATATTGTCACAGGCATGAATGAATCTCCTGCTAAAGGCGGTGGTGTCTATACGTATGGTAATGCAACAGCATCTGGTTGGTATAGTTCTACTTATGGTAGTAATAGAATAGATGCACTCAATAGCATTATTTATGCTAACTACAATAATACAGACAACTCAGATTTATATTTTGAAGGAAATCGTGCTAGAACATATAACAATGCCTATACTATTTATGGAACTAGCAATCAAGATCTTTCAACTGCTAGTTCTCAATGGGTAGCCATGCCAACTGAAATTACAGAGTCAGTTCTGAAACGCATTTTCGAAAATGTGGTGCAAGATGGTTCTGGACGTTGGGTATCTGATGTGGATATAAGTAGTCCAATAAATCCAGAAGGTGATCGTACCATTGAAATTAATAAAGATGGTTTGGCTGCTCGAAAAGGCACGATGGTAGGTAAAGATGGAGAAGGCAATTACTATTTTTACAAAAAATATTTAAACAGTAAACAATGGACCAGTTTTACAAACGGAACAACATATGATTTTGATGACAATGATCATGTGTATGATCCTAATTTTGCATTTGGTTTACCAGCAGGCTCTCAAATCATTCGCTTTGCACAAAATGAATACACAGACCAAAATTATGGCATTGTAGGAGATAATGTTCTTAGAATTTCACGAGACATTAACGATCCTACGAAAATCACACAACTTTATTTCTTTAATGCAGGGGCATATGCTATTGAAATGCCTATGGAACGTATTAGTATTGTTGTAAATACCTTAAACGATTCTTATAGCTTGTATGACAATGAAATTTCCTTGCGAGATGCATTAGATTATGTTGCAGAAGGCGTTCGTTTACCATTAGACAATTCTTCTACTATCACATTCTGGGATGGATTATGGGATAGGGATGAACAAGGAAATATTATCAATGAAGATATCACTATTACATTAGATGATGTTTTCGGTGCATTGCTCATTCCTGTAGGTAGTTCAGGAAAAGAAATTACTATAAATGGACGAGCTACAGATTTTGAGGGAACATACTATGTAGACGAGGGGGATGATGCAGATTTATCTGTCCGCAATATTATTGTAAAACGTGATGCTAATTCTACAAAAAATTATAGTATTTTTCGAACAGAAGAAACTTTAGATGTAAATGAACAATGGAATTTGACATTTAGAAATTTGACAATACAAAATGGAGTCGCAAATTCTCAAGATACAGGGAATAAAGGTGGGGCAATCTATGTCAAGGGTGATATAAGTGTCATAACATTAGACAATATATCAATCCTAAATTCCTCTGCATCTTATGGTGG
>Ga0208195_1001685_pt1 | contig 23370 bp, 15 predicted proteins | sample AD_UKC077_MetaG_FD_184441 | JGI IMG/M metagenome (GOLD analysis project Ga0208195, IMG submission 184441) | Active sludge microbial communities of municipal wastewater-treating anaerobic digesters from USA - AD_UKC077_MetaG (SPAdes) (version 2) | ecosystem: Engineered > Bioreactor > Anaerobic >...
TGACGCTGCACCGTGGCAAGCTCTGCCGAAAGGCAGGGCTGACGTCCTTCGAGGCTCGCCGGGAAAAAAAGATGCCCTCCATCGGAGGGCGTTATCCTGATTTAATATGGTAAAACTGGTGGAGGGGACGCAGACCTACCGCTAAACAGTCTCAAAGCCCGCGCTCCTCGTAAATCCTTGATAATAAACGCCGAAGTCATCTCATACAACCACTTCCCGCCAACCCGACCAGAGAAACGATTTTCTCCCCTGATTTCCCGGCACCGGACGAGGGTGACGGGTTTGCAGTAAAACCGGATACCTGGCGTCGAGCCGCTACAACTTCGAATCCGGTTTTCGGACGCCGGTTCGGTTCCCAAAACGGGAATCGAATTGGCCCGGGCATCACCCCTTCGGCGGATATGGATCGTTCCCGTGGCTGTCCTTATTCTGGATCTTCCCGTCCTTGCCGTGGATGTAGAACTCGGTGCCTTGGTTCTGGCTGATCTTGCGCCCGGCATCAACGGCCTCCTGCTTCTTATCGAAGTGGCCGCTGCTACGGGTCGCACCGTCTTTCTTGACGTCCCAGCCGCCGTCGGCGTTGGGCACGACATGATGTGATCCTGGTTTCTTTGGCATGGTCGCCTCCTGTTTACTTGGTTTCTGCTGGAGTAAATGGCGTGGCCAACTTCAACGCATCTTCCAGTTCCGATAGCGGACTTGTCTTCGGTGGCTCCAACGAAATCAGCCAGTCGGCCAAATCCGCTGACTCATGGTTACCGTTCTGGCTAAGGCTGAACAGCAGATCTTCCTGGCGGGGTTGACCGAAAACCATTCGATAGAGGGCCAACCCTTGCTTCAGCCGTTTGAGTTTCCCAACCTCCTTGCTGTACGGGAGCAGAGGAATGCGGCGCTCCACCCGGGCGGAACCATCCTCGAAGATCCAATACGGGATGAGATCGGAATGCCCATTGGATTTGCCTTGGGCCGCGATCTGAAAAAGGGTCTGCCACGGATCGCCTCCCTCATGCGCCACGGAAAGAGCAGTCAGACCATACCGTTCCGCAACATTCTTTCTGACCGCATGGCCTTTATACCGATGAACCCGGCCTTCGCGCTGTTCAAGATCAACGGGATTGGAAGGCAGGTTCCAATGGACCACGGCATGGCACCAAGTGTGGAAGTCCAACCCTTCCTGACCAATTGAGGTCGACGCCAGAACGAAGGGACGAAACGGTGAGTTGAAGGCGTCCCGTACCGAGTCTGCGCGAACGAGAGCCTGGTTGTTGTCGTCTCGAATATCCCCGAACCGGAGCGCGAAACGACAGCGGGTGTTGAAATCATCAAGAGCAAAGCCGCCGCCCGACATCTTTATTTCGTCGATTCGAATCTGAGCGGTTCGCAGTGACAACACCGATTGGATGCACTCGGCTATGCCAGCCACCTGTCCTTCCGGTGAGTGCTCTTGGAGACCCAAAGACTCTCGAAGGACATGCACATATTCGTCGAGCACCGATTGGAGATTGCCGTCGATACCGTACTGAAGCGTTAACCGCCAATAAGTGTCCTCGCCGGAGCCTCGCAGCATGGCAATCGTCTCCGGCATATTGAAAAGAGACCGGAAGCCGGATGCGATTCTGGCTGCGGCCGACAGAAGGTTCGGATCGCCCGCATCGAGCCCGACACCGATACGGCGAAGTGCTCGCAAGGCACACACGCCTGGACCGGCAAGAGCCAGATCGCAAAGCACATCGACCAGATCATCTGGCTGAGGACCGAGAGGAATGTTGCCCTCCGCCATGCTGACCAGCAGGTCGATGTGATCTTTGAAACGGGTGCCTGATTCATGGTCCGGCGTAGCGGATCTCCATCCCGAATGGCTCTTACACCAGTCCAACAATCCATTATGGGAATCGAGAAGAATGGGAGCCGCCCAATACCATCGCTCATCAGCCCGCGTCCCTTCCCCGGCATCAGGCAGGGTCTCGACCAAACTGCGGCAAATAGCCTTGACCTCGTCCCTCAGCTCCTGGACGTCCAGTGGTCCGGTTCCACGGCCCAGAGCAATCTCAAGCGGGTCAATCTTGGTGGCAAGGGTTGGGGACGGCAGCAACCAGGCAATAACCGGCATACCAGTCAAGCGATTATCATTTGAGGCCACCGCAAACCGCAGCAATGGCTTAATCTTGTCATAGAGTTCGCTGTGGGAAACCGAGGTTCCGGCGATCATCTTCCGTTCGGCTTCGTAGGAGCAGATCGACGAGATCGCGTCCGGAACAGCACTCCAAGAGGAAAACACAAGGGCCTTGGTCAAGCCATCCTTGTCCTGGTATGCGCCGCCAGGCTCGATATACGGCATGGAAGGCGGCATCCATAAAAGCTGCCACATGCCCTTATCAATCGTGTCTTCAAAAAGTACGCGCATCCTCGGATTGGCAGGATCGAGAGCCTGATAGCCTTCAAATTTACCCTTCGTCAGCAACTGCCCATTTGCCGACGAAAGAGTTCCGCGAAGAGCATCTGAAGGGGCATTCAACTGGGCATCCAGCTTATGCCGCAGCTCATAATGCTTCAGAAAGTTGATCAGGTAAGGCGCAGACTTCCAGTATTCGATTGGCTCCCCGGCCTTGACACAGATTGCCACTGCGTCAACCGTCGCGGCGTGCTGAAGGTCCGCTGGCGTAAGGGGAGCCATCCGTTCAATCTCGGTCAGCATCGAGTTATGATCACGAGTCGTCGCGACCCGTTCTGTTCGACACATGACCTTCAGGAGCGCTCGTTCAAGTTCGGCCTTTTTCCCCGGTTGACATACCGACCCCTTCGCGCAGGCATGGAGCGTCGTTCGATGTTCTGACAAGAGATTTTTGACCGCATCGACCTCACCGGAATCATTGAAGAGGAAGTTCAGCGTCCTGATGAAATCTGGATAGTGGTCGTCCTCGTCATTCTCCTGGTCGAGGGTGAACATCTTGTAGGGCGTTGCGGACAGCAGGAGAACGCGAACGTCGGGATGTTCAAAGAGCGCGGTCGCCAGCATGGAGGCTTCGTCATCGCCATCCAACAGGTGCTTGAATCGTTGGAACTCATCAAGGATGACCAGATCGGGCTCAAGCGCGGAAAGGCACACTGAAGCCAGCTTACTTCTGAGTTTTCCGATCAGGTCGTAGCGAAGTTCGGAGTCCTCCCAGGGGATTCTGCTGTAGTCCCGGTAACGAGCAAAGCGTTCACAGCCTTCCTTAAGGGCCGCATACAGTTCGGCATCCTCAATAACTGCCCGGCGGAAGGCCCTGGAAAGGTCTACATCCAGATCCTCTGCTGGGAGGTTTTTGGCCTTGGCTCGCCAGTTGTCCTTACCTGCTGTCGCCTGAAGAATGTTGAGGAGGCCTACGCGCAGCCGTCTGCGTCGTTCATTTTGCGCCAGGGGCAAGTCGTACAGCATCCGATAGAGGATAGCCCGTTCGTCGGCATGCCCCCCTCGACTACGCGCATGGTCGAAGGCGGTGCCGGGCGTCAGGCTGATGAAATTCACCTTGTTCTTTCGTAGTGACCGCACTTGTCTGGGAAGGTAAGTCAGCCGCGTGGCGATTGAAAAACCATCAGTGTCGCTGACATTGAGCCGATTGACATTCTGGGTTGCGATGGCGGCATTGGAGCAGATGTAGATCACATCGACCCGATCCACCTCGTCCTGAAGGTGCTCCAAGGTCTTGGCGATGATTCCCCGAGCGACAAGCGTTTTCCCGAGTCCAACTTCATCGGCGATCAGAAAACGGGAAGTTGGGTCATCGCCATAGAGCCGCTTGAAGACGTAATCCACGGTCTTCCTCTGGAAATCTTTCAGACCGGCCAAGGCGGGAGTTGATAAAAAGCGGTTGCTACGCATCACGCCTCCCGATAGCCGATTCAAAAACCGTCCAGAGGTCTAAAAAATCCTCGGGGATAATCGCATTCTTGCTTCCCTGGGACAGATCACGAACCAGCCCCGAGATTTCCGCCAGTCTCTCCGGGTGTCGACTGTACGTGCGGGTCAGCTCTTCCAGTAGCGGGATATCCTCACCGTCGGCCAACCGGACCAACCATTTGGCAAACCCGGAGCCACTACCTGGATCAAGTCCGGATACATTATCATCGCCCAGCAAGAGCAGGAGATAACGCAGGAATCCCTCCTGATTGCTGATCACGGTTTGCAGGATGGCAGAGTTGCGTTCGTCTGGAACGCCGGTAACGGGAATATTCAGTACAAATCTGGCCGTAACGTCCGGATGGTTGGTCTTAAGCTCAAACGCGATGAGGCCCGTTACAGAAGAGGCGGAGAAATCTCCGAGTCTGATCCCGCCATGAGCATCGTTGTCCTGGATGTTCACAGCAAAGTCCCGGGTAACGGTTATCGGCCATGCCGAAGCACTGACAATCCCCTCAAGGGATGGGATTTTGCCCGTCAACACCAATGCCCACAGGCCGTCCTTCGATCCCGGGATGCATTCGATGGACAGATCTGCTTCAGCTATCCGGGAGCGAGCCCTCTCAACGGATTCCTCAGCCGCCTGCCGGAACGCATCAATCTCTGTTTCCTTGCTCGTGTCGAAATCGACAAGATATTCACCTAATCCGTCAGCGCCAAGAAGCTCGTCGATGCCGCCAACTTTACTCTTCCGGCCAACCAGCCCGACCAGAATCTCGATATTTTTCGAAGCGCTCAGCGCCGCGTTGGTTGCATTCGCGGACCCCATGATCACATGGGTGTAATCTGAATAGTACCGGGTCTCAAACAGATAGATCTTTGCATGAAGACCGGTCGCAAGCGGCTGTTCGGTGGCTTCTTCTTCCTCGCCATCCTCGGTTTCCGCCGCGTCGTCCAGATGAAGACATTGCGTGAAGAGCTCGAGAGTCTCCTTCTTCAGGGCTGACAATGACTCAGGGCGTGAGATGAGAGCATCAGCGGCCTTGGTTTTTTTCGTCAGTGCCCGCAGGGCTTCGTCAGAACAGAACGGCGAGATGACGGCCATCCGATTTGCCACGGGAGGCTCCCAGTCAAACCCTTTCGTTCCTGGAAGATAGAAGGTCAGCTCGTCAAAGCCGTCGGGGAGTTCCCACTGGACTCGATGTAGCTCGTCCGCGAATCTGAGAGCTTGCTCGATCCTGCCCGATTCCGTTGGTCCGGTAGCCAGATCAGGAAGTGTCTTGAAGAAATGTGCCAGCGGTTTATTTGATTTGGACTTCCTACCTGTAATCGTGCCTTCGAGCTGAAGTGACAGGTCCCAGGACTGATCGGTGGTCATATTCCTCGTCAGGACCACCAGACGATACATCGAGCTGCTTTGATCAGGGCTGATAAAGCGGATTGCCCAGACTTTTGGATGGAAGACGCCTCCGCCAGGGGCCGTTACCTCGACAACCATTTCCTCCAGAAACCCAAACAAGAGGTTGGGCTTGGCAATCTGGGGCACCTGAATCCGTCCTCGTTGCACATAGACGGTGATGCGTTTCGAGTACCTGCGGATGGCTTCAAGCACAGACAACGGGTCAGGATCGGTCTGACCATCCGCCGCCATTAACGCCAGATAGACAGGTGCCTCAAGCAGTAGGGCTGGGTCCATCGAAAAGGTGGTCGCAACAGCCTCGTCGAACATCATCCCCGGCGGTGGGGTCAGTGCCGAGGTATAAAGGCTCCGGGAGTTTGGGTTCAGCATTGCTCCTCCCGGTTCATCCCCTGGTACAGGTCGTTCAAAAGCACCTTCACATTCGGCCAGCGATAAACGAGTCTTCCGACGCCGGAGTACCCGCCCCACTGCTCGAGCGCCCTCTGGTTCCTGAATCGGGAACGCGTGCCCTTGAGTTTCATTTCTCTTCTTTTGATCAGGGTGAGCGCCTCGGCGTTAGAAAGGAGGTCGCTGGGGGACTTCCGGGTATGGTCGATCCATTGCTGAACGAAGGATCTCGTTTGCGGGGTGATGGTGTGGCCATGATCCATCGTCAACTCCCAGAGGCGGCTCACAGACCAGGCGCGAATTTCCTCCAGGGGAAGATTTGCGGTCCATTCGTCGAAACTTGCCTGATGCTCGGCGACAAGGTCGTCATGGTTTCGAAGCCTGGCGAGCTGAACGTTGTACGAGAGCGCCGCCCCATGCATCACCTCCGAGAACAGCCGTGCATGGATCAGGAGTTCTTTATGCTGTTCGGAAAAGCGGCCGTAATCTGGATGTTCCCATGGGGCTTGGGTGTCGGCGGGTTCGCAGTGCAGCGCCAAGAACGAGAGAAGGCTGCTGGGACGAGCAACCTGGATGCGATCTCGAATAAACTCGGCTTCTTCCCGGGATAAAGCGAAGTTCACCGTTGAAGGGAATTCTTCCGGAGGTGCTGGCAATCGAGGATGCCAACTGAAAGCGGCCATCCGCTGATCAACGTCGACATCGTCTCTTCGTGCCTTTGCGTCTTTCTCAAGAGCCTTCAGGGAATTTCGGCGGCGGTAAGTTTCGTCGATGCGCCTGTGATATTCGTCTTGCGAGAATGGTGTAATGCGTATTCCCCAGACACCGAGACCGGCCCAGTAGACGGAGCTGGGCAAACGTTTGAGCCTCTTTCCTGCGGTCTTACCAAAGACGCCAGCCTGATCATCTGAATCCATCAATGGCTGAACCAGGTCTCTTTCCAGCTTGTCAGCCTGGATCGAAAAACTCTCCGCAGGTAGTCGCTTCTCTTCCAGAGAATGGTAAATCCATGGCACGAAAAGCATGTAACGGAGGCGCGTCTGGATCGTGCTTGTTCCTGGGAACAACTGATCGGCAAAGCTGTCACGCACGGAGCCGAGCCCAAGCTCGTCACGACTTTCCTTTTCCTGGAAAAGGGAAAGGATGCGAAGCGTGCGTTCCCTCGCTTTCGAGTCATGGTCAATCCATGCAAGGACGGAAGGCATCGCTCAGTATCCCCTCCATAATTGAGGAAGGAGACCTACAAGCTCGACCTCCTTGCTGTCGGCGGTCGTCAGTCTCTCGCCAGTATTGACGAGCCATTTTGTATGATCTGAAGTCCAGGGCATTTCCAACTTATCTTACCTTTAGCTTCCCGTTGATGTTGTTCCAGGCAGTTACCTGCCAGAGTGAGGTGATGTATCTATTTAGCGACGTGGCATAACCGTTTGAAAAAATATAAACGCCCCAGGTCAGTTCTGCCCATACTCCATATTCAACAACTGTGTTAGCGAGTAGTTTCTCCAATCTACCGAAATTCCTTTCCGTTTGAGGCGGTTCGCCGCACCGATTCTAGATTCCGCGTCAAGCATGTCCGTTAAAGAGATTGTTTGCCAATCCACCTTATAGCCGAGCCGGGCAAGGCGGTTAGCCGTGCCGATCCTGGATTCTGCGTCAAGCATGTCCGTCAGAGAGCTTGTTCGCCAATCCACCTTATGGCCGAGCCGGGCAAGGCGGTTCGCCGTACCGATCCTAGATTCTGCATCGAGCATGTCCGTTAAAGAGTTGGTTCGCCAATCCACATCATAACCAAGCCTGCGAAGACGCTGTGAAGCATCGTACTTAGACTGTTCCTCGTAGGAGAGGGTTTTTGGTTTAGCTGCAGTCGCCGGAGGGGTGCTGGAACGTGGCTGCAAACTTGTCCGGCTTTGCGGCTCAGGTTGATAGACGGGCGGTTTATAAGCGGCCTTCGCTCTCCGCAGTGTGCTCAGCAAGTCTTCATCAATCCAACCATCCTGGGTGATTCCAACGTCGCGCTGAAAGGCTTTCACCGCGTCAGCTGTCCGGCGGCCATAATCGCCATCCACCGGTCCAGGGTCGTAGCCGAGATTGGTAAGAAGCTGTTGGGCCTCTTTGGTATATTGGGCATTGGGCTTCTTGGGAGCGCTGCTGGTCGATGCGCCTGGCGATACCGATGGGTACGAGCGGCTGCCCAACTGCCTGGCATCCCTAATGGCCTCAGAGACAATCTGGCTTCGGTAGGCTTCAACATCACGTTCAGCTCGAGACTGGGAACCTTCGCGATACCGGTAGCTCCCGCAGCGGCTGTTGTAATCGTTGACGATTCGGTTGAACTCATCGATGCCCGCATTGTTATCGATGACGTCCCGCATCGCTTCAATGCGAATGCCTTCGCGGATACACCAGCGAATTTCCGGAACGGACAGCACGTTGTTGGTGCCGACCGAAGGCTTTGTATATTGCAGTCCGGCGCTTTGGGTCGTGCTTGGCGTTTGAACTGCCGGAGATGGGGTGCTCTGCGGGTAGCTGTAGCTTTGCGACGACGAAGGCGGACTGTATGAAGGTTTCTTGTTGCTTTGGTCTCCACTGTTAATCAGCCAGATCACAAAGATGACGCCGATAATGCCAAGAATCCATTTGCCGCCCGAGCCACCGCCGCTTTTGCCAGAGCTCACGGTTTCAATAGGCGGAGGAGAGCTTGTGGTTTTCCGCTCGGGTTCGGAAGGGGCTGCTTCCCTTTGAGGCTGGGGAGGTTGCTTAGGCGTTGATGGCTTAGCCTCCGCTTTTGGCTCCGGCTTTATGGGCTCATCAATGCCGCTGACCTCGGACGCCAGGTCTGACAGTCCTGAAAAGCCTTTTTTATCTTTATCGTTATCACCAGCCATGTACGTCGAACCTTCCAATTTCACTCATATAACGGTCACTTCCCAAGCGCTGAGGACGCCGTTGCCAATGCCAGAGAGAGCCTGAATTAATGTCGAGCTTTGAACGAATTCCCCAATCACATAACACCCGCCCTTCTCAGGTAGTCCTGAGCTGGATGCGATCCCGTTCTACTCCCGCTGCCTTTTTTTGACTTCGGTGGTTCGGAGCCGGTGAAGTTCCCGACATAACTCCAGGTGTGGCTGCGGACATCGATAACATAGATGTCGCAACTTTTCTGATAGCCGGAAGCTCCGTCTGAATATGAGCCGACTACCTCATCTGAGCAGTTAAACCCCACGACATAAGAAACGTCTCCAGCAGATTTCGGCTTGTAATCGTCCTTTATCCTGAAAAGCATCCTGTCGACAGTTCTTGCTCCAAGATCAACAGGGAGAACCCCTGGCATGAGTGAAGGGACACTGTTCGAGTTGTTATTTCTCGCGAGGTAATAGCTAATTTCGCTCTGAAATGAATTAATTTTTCTGTCTTCTATTCCGCTTTGAAAATAGAAATAGCCTGCAACACCACCCACAAGATAAAGTTGCCAAGGAATAGCCAGCAATAATTTCACTATCCCAGAGAAAAAACCGCCAGAACCTGCCTTCGCCGATTCTCTTGCAAAAGAATCACTATCCTCACCAGGCAGTTTCCTGGAGGCATGCTCATGGTTTATTCCAGATGCACCTCTTCCCTGGATAGGTGTATGACTTGTATCCTTCTCAGATGTGGGTTCTACATCTGAAGTCAGATCCGATAATCTGGAAAATCCCTTCTTGTCATTCATTTCAAATCCCCAAACCAATATATGGGCTTCGCATAACCGCCATGCCGAGCTCCCTCATATGAACGTCAGCCCCCAAGCGCCCAAGCCGCCAATGCCAATGCACAAAAGAATCACCGGGGCACATCCAGAGTTTTTCTTTTTGGTGGGCAGTCCCGTTTCCGGATGTCCGTGCGCCTGCGCCAGGTCGCCTATCATCTTTGGCTGGCCACTTACTCCCAACTGTCGACCCAGGATCTCGAAAAACCTCCGCTTGACCGCCTGCGAGCTTGTATCGCCTTCATAATCACCAAGGTTCAATCGTGTCTCGCCGGTGAAGAGACCAATCATCAGCGGTCCCATTTTGCTGCCACCCTCGGCTTGAAGGAGCTCGCCAGCTTCGCTGCCGAGCATTTTGGCCAGCATGCCCATATCGGCCTGCTCGAGGGCAATGGTCATGATCGGCCGGTGCGATGGTCCGTGTGGATTCCTATCGATACGGTAGAAAACCGACATGGCGTAGTGATAGGTCATCCCCCGGTACTCGGCCTTCTTCCCCTGCATTTCCATGGTGAGGTCAAGAACGGTCTTCGGCTTCTTCTGAAAAGTCAGGAAGAAATCCCCCCAGACCCAGGTCTCGCCAGCATCGACGCTCGACCATGGAGCCGGAAGAGTTGGCCACTTTGTCAGCTCCAGCAAGGCGAACACCGGCTTTTGTGGTGCTGATGGCTGTGGACTGGTTTGACGAGGCTGAGACTGAGGGAGAGTCCCGGTATCCGATGTCAGATCACTGAGACCTGAGAATCCGCGTTTGTTGTCTTTGTTATCCATGCGCTCTTATTCTCCCAGAAGGCAGCTCAGCCTATCGCCACCCCGTTTCCAAAACATCCGGATAGCGGCCTCGAGAACGTGAATGTTGTCCTCCTCCTGGTAGGAAAAGGCCGCTGCCAACTTTTTGTCTTCCTTTTTCCCGATGCAGAAAACGCCAGCGCCATTCCAGATCACCAACTCACCCCAGCGGCAAAAGACCCGTTCGTTGCTGCCAAAGAGTTTTTTGCGCTCCAACTCCATGCCGTGATCACTCATAACAGCGGAGCCGAAACGGTATTTTTTGCCATCACGAAGACCTTCCAGGTACTCCGTCAGCAAGCGAACCCCAACAGCCCTCCACAAGCGATCAATAAAGTTGCTGTAGATTGCCTCTTTCTTTAACTCGATAGACGCATAATTGGAGCCGTTACCGAAAATAATGCTGTAGGTTGTTCCGGTGGGAATACCGTTAACCGAATGCCGGGTTCCTCCCCAGCGTACCCGCGAAATTGAATCAAGATCCCAGCGGCGGCCCTTCCACTCGATACCTTCAGGAGAAATGCGAAGCTTATCTTTGAAGATCGCTCCGACATCGGCCTCATAGGTTATTTCTCTTCGCCATTCTTCAGCTTTGTTCTTTGCGTCCTCTATCAAACGGACCCGCTGTTCCGCTATCTCGCCAAGTGCATCTGCGTCCTCAGCGGTGCGTTCGGCAACCTCACCAACCTCTGCGAATACTTCCTGCAGCATGTTCGTGAGTTGCTGCGAGAAATCGAGCTTGCCGTGCTCGTTGAACATATGGATCGCCAGGCCACGAACCAGACCGGCAACGCGGTGACTGGCATCGTGATCGAGCCCTCGACTTTTCGTGCTGACCTGTATCGGCTGAGCGACGGTATCCCAGTTCTTCACAACCTGGATTAGCTGATTCACCATGGGGGCCAATGTGGAATCGGGCCGTTCTGCATCGACGGCTGCCCGCAGTTTCTCGACAAGAGCTCTTATGTTCCCTTCTTCCTTGTCAAGAAACCCCTGTGCCTCCACCTCATACGAATCAATGAGATCGGCTATCAGAATGGGGCCGTGCTCCTCCCCATCGTCAGTCGCGGATTCAACGGCAATGGTGACTGCCTCCACGAGTTCTTTTGGGGAAAGGTTGTCGAGGGCCGACTTGATGACCTGGCGATAGTGCCTCCGCCGTTCCTGGATTTCAGCTTCGACGGCCGAGAGGTCCGATACTTCCGGGAACCCGGAGACAACCCGTTCCTCGTTGATGATCACGCTCAGTTCTTCAGGGTCGAGATCCTCAAATGCCCATGAAATTTCGAGAATCCATTCCGCAACGTCATCGGCATTGTGATCTGGCAAACGAGCGAGGCCGGATGCAAGCAAGTTGGCTCGAGCAATTGACGACAGTTTATCAACGGCGAGCAAATCCGTCGGCGAGGACTCGAGGAGCGACAACACCTCTCCCACACGTTTTGGCCCGATGCCTGGCAGCCATGCGACTTCAGCGGAGAGCCTTTTTCGGGGATTGGTCAACTCCGAACGCGCCTCCATGCACTCACTTGAGTCGAGCAGAAGGCTGCGTTCATCGGCCAGTTCCATGATCCGACGACGGTTATCGCGGGGGCTGGCATTTAGAATGTGAAAAGGATTTTGTAAAAGGTCCATGCTCCCCTCCGGTTACTTGTCATCCCAGACGAATCCGATGCGTCTGCTTTTTTTCTCTTGGTCTTTAGGAAGGCTGTTCAACGCTGCCTCAATGCTGGTTTGATCGAGCTCTGTCTTCCCGGCCTTGGCAGCGAGCCGTGCGGCCTCGCGTATGACAAACGCCGAGTCGGAGAGAGCTTTGCCGGTAAGCTCATCGAGGATCTTGTTCACGTTAAGATCATCAGCTTTCGGCAGCTTGCTCAAGAGTGAGTCCACCAGCGAAGCCACTTCTTCCCTCGACGGCATGCCAACCTCGATGATGTGGTCAAACCGGCCGCGACGCAGAATGGCCGGATCGATCATCTCGATCAGGTTCGTCATGGCGACAATCAGCACCTTGTTCTTGATGGCTTCCGGAATCCGCCGAAGGAACTCGGCTACTTCCTCGACGTGATGCAAGCCGGACGAACTGCCAGAGCGCCTGTCTGACAGGAAAGATTCCATCTCATCAATGACGATAACGGACGGAGCACCATCAATCGCCTTGTCAAAAACCTCGGAGATCTTCTTGCTGGTTTCGTGAATGTAGGGGCTGCCCACACTGTTGGAATCAATCGAGTAGCTGGGCCAATCGATAAACTCGACAAGCCGCTCCACAGCGAAGGTCTTTCCACAGCCCGGCGGCCCATGCAGGACGATAGCGGAAGGAAAATCGATGCCCATAGCCTGGTATTTTTCGGCGTTGAAAATGATGTCGATGACGTGTTCGTTAAAAAACTCTTCGAGCTGTGGACGCCCAGGAAGCCTGAATACTTTAGCCTCGGCTGGTTGTTCTGGGGATTGCGGCTGTTCAGGTTTGACAGCCTCCTTGGGGATGGCGGTCTTTGCTTCGGTCTTGGCTTGAGATGCGGGTTTGCGCTTAGCCAGTAGACCTGCATCAGCAGGTACGGTAAACCCAGCGGCCTTTACGATTTCGGCCAGATCGCCAGCAGGCATCCACCCTGTCAAATTGGTCAAACGCCTGAAGGACTCTGTGGAGATGACGACCCCTCCGGTTATCCAAGTACCCAAAACCACTTCATCATCTACGTGGGGTGTCAGCGTCCAGGCCGGGAGCAGTCTAGAGTACTGCTCCACATAAACAGCATCATGAAAGGAGGCATCCTCCGATAGCTTCCGAGACTCTCTGAGGGCGAAAGCAAAGGCCAGTGCATCTACCTTGCTTTCGGGCGACTTGCCATTTTCAACTGGAGTCAGGGAGTACTTCTTATGGCTGCTCAGACTGCGGAATGATTCAGTTCCAGATGAGACCTCCGTGAACAGGGATTCGTCGAGATAACCGCAATCATTCCACTTCCGCATCAGCTCCGGGCGCGTGACCAGAATATTGTTGGAGCCATTGGTATCTAAAATCTGCCACTCGTCGCCGGAATAAAGGAGTGACCGGATTTTCGAACCATCCGGCAACTCGTACCCTTTAGGCAGCCATAAGTCGTTCGCCATAAATCATCCCCTGATAATGTTGGCTACATCGAACATCTCGTTGTCTGGGCCGCCGCCGATCTGAATCATCGAAAGCTGGGCGACAACGGCGCGAAGTTTTTCAATGTCATCGGAGCGCATGAGTTGCGTGCCGATCTGGGCGAGTTCCTCGAAACGGTGCTTGTCGGCAAACAGGTGGGGCGAGTTGACCATCGATTTGAACCGCTCGACCACGAACCAATCCTGCCGCCAGAGGATCTCGAAGTTTTTGCCTTTCAGCTCATCAAGGTGGTGCTCGAAGTCTTTGTCATTTCGGTCGATTGAGCGCTGTGCAGTCTTTGCCAGATTGTCAAAAGCCGACGCCTCGGATGGACGGGCATGTTGGCGGATATACTCATCAAAGAAGGACACGACGCCGTCGAGGTCAATCTGCCGGATTTCCTTCAGATGCTCCTTTCGGACCTGGGCAAGAAGTTTCCGTGCCTCGAGAACCTTCTCCATGGCCTCTTGGGACTTCTCTGTTTCCGCTTCATCGGGATCGAGCGAGACTGCAGATTCAAGTTTCTGCCGTGCTTGGTCCAGTTTCGGGTTGTCCACCACCTCGTTGATTTCGTCGATGCGATTCAGCGTTCTTTCGCCTTCCTCGACAACCATGACGGCCGCTGCGGTGTAGTCGAGCTGTCCCTCCTGGCGGGAATAGAAGTTCTTACCGGAGTGGAAGGTGCCGCCGATGCAGGGTACGGAGACCTCAATGTTGATGTTGCCGGAGTCCAGGATCTCGTATTCACATTCCAGATCGGCACCGGCGGGAATCACGCCGTCATCGAAATCTGAGCCGGAAATCTTCAACACCCCGATGGGACGGTTGTCGGTAATGGGGTCTTCGATTTCGCCTTCCCAAAGTTTCAGGTTGAGCGATCCCGAGGCACCGGATTTGAGCGACTCAGCGGCCTTGAATACCTTTTTGCCCTTCTTGGGCAGCGAGTCACCCGAGCGAACCAGATAGTCGAGTACGGGGCGGCCGCCAAGTTTCTCCAATACCTCAATGCCAACCGAGTGAGAGGCTGGAATGGCATCCACTGAGGCAGCAGTTCGGGTAATGACGATCTTGTCCTGTTCCAGGGCAATGGGTCCGCCTACGGAATCGAAAACAAATACCTTGAAGGTGTTGTCACCGGTTTTTGTCAGGGTGACGTCGATGGTTGCGCCATGCTTGAGAGGCAGGCGGCCGGAGGTCCAACCAGTATCGACGCAGTCGACCTGAAACTCTGAGCCTGACGCCGCTTGGCCAGCCAATTGAACAGCGATCTTGGCCTTAACATCCGGTGTACGGGCAATGTAGTTGAAAGACAGCGCCAGCCCACCGCCAGAGGAAATCTGCCCACGAGTGTTTTTGCGTGACCGGTTCTGGGAGCTCCAATCGATGGATTCCGCAAACAGGCTCGCCCCTTCGGCCACGGCCGTCATGGGATTTACATCGGTGTTCCCCGGAATCCCCAGCTCAAAGGCAACTTTGTCGCGCAGGGGTTTGTAATTGGTCGGTCCGCCGACGAACACAATGCGCTCCAGGTCGTGCGGAGAGAGACCGGCCTTATTGAGCGTTTCCCGGGCAGACTCGATTGATTCACTAACGCGTTCGGCAATGAGCTTGTCGTAGGTCTCACGCTGCAGAGGAATATCGAGATAGACTTCATTGCCGTTGAGATCCCTTACCCGGGCCTCGGTTTCCGAGAGGCTGATGACCGAATCCTCGCGGGCCGAGAGTTCGATTTTGGCGCGTTCGGTGGCCCAGATGGCCAGGCGAAGCAGCGACTTGAAGCTCGGATTCACAGAAAAGTCTTCTGGGAGGTCGAAGTTTTCCAGCAACCAGGGGCGGACAACGTTATCGACAAGGACGCGGTCGAAATCCCGGCCGCCACACATGGCGATACCACCGTGGGCGAGGAGGTTGACCCGCCCACCAATGCTTTCGGCAATGGCGATATCCAAGGTGCCGCCACCCAAGTCATAGATCAGGAACATGCCGTCGGTATTGCGGGCACGCATGACACTCATGACCGCTGCGACCGGCTCCTGCATAAGCGCGACCTTGCCGAGACCTGCCATGCTGGCGGCCTGCATGGTGGCGTCCTTCTGCATCTGGTTAAACGCCGCAGGAACGGTGATGACGGTTCCGGTATCGGGATCATTCCTGATTTCTTCCGGCATGTAGCCGAACAGAACTTTCAACACCTCTGCGGAGCATTCCTCGGGGGTCTTTGTGAGGTTCACCGCAGAAAGCTGAACGGGCGTGCTCGTTCCCATGAGCCGTTTGAACAGCATCGCGGAGTTATCCGGGCTGTGCGGAGCCGAATCGTAGGCTCGCTTGCCCACGTATTTATTGCCGCGTCGGTCGATATAGATCGCCGATGGCGTCACATCATTCTGTTCAGGACTCTTCCAGATGCGGGTTTCGGAACCGTCATAGGAACAGATCGCGCTGTTTGTTGTGCCCAGGTCAATGCCGACGAAATTTTTCATAGTTCCACCTTCCTCAAAGTGACGGTTCCTGTCTTAACCAAACCTTCTTTCCCCATAATGATCGGCTCGAGCATCTGATCGACCATCAAGGCATCCTTCGCATCGAATTCTTCGATATTCAGCGGGGTGGCGGCCATGCCGGGATCGAAAGGATGCCCCTCGACGTTGACGATCCTCAGTTCCGCCTGCTCCAAAGCCTCTTCGACCTTTTTGATGAACCACCGGAACTGGCTTTTGTATCGGTTCTGTTCTCCGGCATCGAGCTTCGTGAGCAGACGGTCGAACACCCGGCCAAAGCGCCAGGATTCAACCGCCATGCTGATCACCGCATCCCTCATGGCCTCGGGGGTCGTTGTGGTTTGTTCAGAGTCCGCCATATGCATCTCCCTTTTGTATTCTAAAAACGTGCTTCACCGTCATTTCATCACCGTTCCGAATTCTTCATCAATTTCAAAAAGATCAGGCGTCGAGCGATGGACGCCGATGCCGTGTTCCATCAGCAGCATTACAAGCTGGTCCCCGTTCATTAGGGCAATGGGGGTTTTGTCTGCCTGGGCGGCTTCCTTGACAGCTCCCGGACTGAAGTCGCTTGTGGTGATGATCAGGCCTTGCTCGTGCGCCCCCAAACTGCCGCGCACCTGCTGTACCACCGGAGCCTGGATATTGTTCTTGAGCTTCCATTTCTTGACCTGGACGGCCATCTTGATGCGGACCACGTCACCGACCACCAAGGTGCCCCGGACATCGATGCCGCCGTCGCCGCTGAGCTTGGTCACCTCGACCATCTCGAAGCCCATCTCCGCCAGCAACTGCGAAATGAGCTCCTCAAACTCGCCGGGCTTCATGTCCAGCAACCGCCCGCGCAGGGCCTTTCGAACCTGGTGGTTGTGCTGCTCGATCTGGAACGCCAGGCCGCGCCCCATCCATTGGCTGAGGCCCACATACCCACGGCCGTGCTGAACGAAGCGAGGGCGCTCACCACGTTTCTGCTGGCGCTTGATCTCGGTGATCACCTGGGCGTACATGGTGGCTTCGGGCGTTTTGCCGCCAGTCACCAACCATCCTTTCGCCAGGGCCTTCTCGGTGATCTCCTTGTAGTGCATCGGCTTCTTCCCGCCGAACTCATCGAGCACCTTCTGAGCACAATCGGTGAAGGAGAATCCCGCGTTGGCAGGATGAGGTTTTGGGGCTTCTTCGACGGCCGCAGGAACCGGCGCAGCACTGCTCGGTATTTCAGCGGAATCTCGAAGTGCGAAGGTCTGAGGGCCGACCTTTACAAAGGGTGACTTGTCTCCGTTGTTCTTGATGTCGGAGTAGAGCCGGGCGCTGACGGTGGCATCTGGGGTCTTGCCTTCGGATTGCCAAAGACCGGCAGCCATGATCTGCTCGGCGATGTCTTTGGCGTGCAGCGCCGTACCAGCCTGATGCAAAACCTGAATGGCGGCCGTTTTAACGTCCATGGTGTCCCCCCTCTGCTTTTTCCCGTTTCGCCGTCATCGTCATGTCCTCAGATCAGGCCGAAGAAACGCTCGAAGAACGCACCCAGCTTGTCCAGCACCGTTTGCTTCTTCACCGCATGGCCGTTGTTTTTGTTAAACCTTGAAACCGGCGGCAGAATCTTCGTGATGGCAGTGCCGGTGGCAGGGATCGCGCCATCCCGGAATGCGTTGTCAACAAACGCCTTCGTCTCGTCTACGTTGAGACCTTCATCCGCGATGATCCGGTCAAGTTCCTCCGCCTTTTTGGTCGTAATGAAGGCGACCCATTCCGCGTCGACCTTGGCTTTCGTGGAGACGGAATCCACAAACTGTTCGATGAGATCTTTCTTGTTGCGCAAGCTGGGACTGGCATTGATCGCACGTTCGATAGTCGCCCGGATCTCTTTGTCTTCGCCCGAGCCTTTCTTCTTGAGGTACCTTTCGACCAGCATCAGGATGTAATCAACGTTGATCTCGACCTGTTTGATCAGCTCGATCTCGAACACCACATCGTCGTTGATCGACTCCTTTTCCGCTTCCGATGTGCCGCGGAACTCGGCGTACAGGTTGAGATACAGGCTCTGGTAATCCTGGAAGTCGCGTTGGCTCAGGATTTCGTTGCCTGCGAAATCGTCGAACGCCGTGAGAATATTTTTCAGCCGCAAGATCGAGCCAAAGAGCTTGATAAACGCCTTCTGAGCCGCTTCGCCGACGATGGCTTTACCGAGCGGAAACTTCTCGACCAACTCCTCGATCCGCTTCTGGTACTCCTTGTAGTACTCGGCGTAAGGTTTCAGTAGCACGATGCCCTTGGCGTCCTTGTTGCCGAACAGGGCCAGGGCATCGTTGGTTTCCTGTTCGAGATCGCGGAAGGAGACGATGTTGCCGTAGGTCTTGACCGAATTGAGGATGCGGTTGGTGCGTGAGTATGCCTGGACCAACCCGTGGGCACGCAGGTTCTTATCCACCCACAGGGTATTGAGCGTGGTGGCGTCGAAGCCGGTCAGGAACATATTGACCACGATCACCATATCCAGCTCGCGTTTTTTCAGACGCTGCGACAAGTCTTTGTAGTAGTTCTGAAACTTGTCGGCCGAGGTGTCGAAGCTGGTGCCGAACAGGGCGTTGTAGTCTTTGATCGCGGCATCCAGAAAATCGCGCGAGCTTTGATCAAGCCCTTCGGTTTCGAATTCCTCCTCGCTCAGAAGTCCATCGACTTCTTCTTCGTTGGCAGCAAAGCTATAGATCAGGCCCACTTTGAGACGCCGTGCGGGCGGCAGCTCTTTTTCTTGCTCGGCAAATTCGGTGTAGTAGCGTTTGGCCGCGTCGATGGAGGCGGTAGCGAACAGAGAGTTGAATCCGACCAGCCGCTTGCCATCATGGCGGTAGCTGGCGCTGCGCTTGGTTTTCTGGTCGAAGTGCTCTCGGATATAGCTCACGACCTGCGTGATGCGTTCCGAGGCCAGCAGCGCCCGCTCCGTGTCGATGGCCGACACCTTTTTGTCCTTGATACTTGGGCGTGACTTGATCGTGTTGATGTAATCTATGCGGAAGGGCAGCACATTCTTGTCATTGATGGCATCGACAATCGTATAGGTGTGCAGCTTGTCGCCAAAGGCCTGCTCAGTGGTGCGTCTGAGCGGGTTGCCGTGGCTCCCGGCGTTGTCGGCGAAGATCGGTGTGCCGGTGAAGCCGAACAAGTGGTAGCGCTTGAAGACCCGGGTTATTTCGGCATGCATGTCGCCGAACTGACTGCGATGGCATTCGTCAAAAATCACCACCACATGTGCATCATAGACCGGATGTTTTTTATTCTTTGTCACGAAGCGGCTTAGCTTCTGGATGGTGGTGATGATGATACGAGCGTGTGGGTTCTCCAGCTGCCGCTGCAACACCGCCGTCGAAGTGTTGGAGTTGGCCGCACCTTTTTCAAACCGCTCGTATTCGCGCATGGTCTGGTAATCCAGATCCTTGCGGTCCACCACAAACAGCACCTTGTCGATCTCCGGCAGGCCCCGCGCCAGTTGCGCCGCCTTGAAACTGGTCAACGTCTTGCCGCTGCCGGTGGTGTGCCAGATGTAACCGCCTGCGCTTGCTTTGCCCAGCTGCCGGTGGTTGGTGCTGGTCGCGATGCGTTGCAGAATCTGTTCAGCCGCCACGATCTGATAGGGCCGCATCACCAGTAGCTTGCGGTCTACGTCGAACACGCAATACCGGGTCAGAATGTTCAACAGCGTGTGTTTAGCAAAGAAGGTCTTGGTGAAGCCTGTCAGCTCGGTGATGGGATGGTTCTTCGCGTCGGCCCACCAGCTGGAGAACGAAAAGCTGTTGGAGGTTTTCTGTCGCGAGCGTTTGCTTCGTTGTTCAGCCAGATGTCCGTCACGCACCGTGTTGCTGTAGTACTTGGTCAGCGTGCCGTTGCTGATGACGAATAGCTGTACATACTCAAAGAGGCCGGAGCCCGCCCAGAAACTGTCACGCTGGTAGCGGTTGATCTGGTTGAAGGCCTCGCGGATGTCCACGCCCCGGCGCTTTAACTCCACATGCACCATTGGCAGACCGTTGACCAACACCGTCACATCGTAGCGATTGGCCCGGTTACCCTCCACCTCATATTGGTTGATGACCTGCAAGCTGTTGTTGTGGATATGCAGCTTGTCGATCAGGTAAATATTCTTGACCGTGCCATCGTCGCGCTTGAGCATCTGGATATGGTCTTCCTGGATGCGTGCAGTCTTTTCGACGATGCCATCATTGGCACTGGCAATACAGGTACCGAAAAAGCGCTCCCACTCGGCATCGGAAAAAGCGATCTTGTTGAGGGCTTCCAGTCGGAGGCGCAGATTGGAGACCAAATCGGCCTCAGAGGTGAGCGGCAGGTAATCATAGGCCTGCAACTGCAATTGCTTGATGAAGGCTTTTTCCAGCTCTGCCTCAGACTGATAGGCCGTCTCCCGGACCCTATCGGGCAGAAATTCGGCGACGACCGTGCTTTCGTTTGAGAGCGCAATCGGTTCGATTCGGTACTGGGTGAGGTCTTCGCTCATGCAGCCTCCCGGAAATCGAGCAAACGGTCGCGGTAGTGCTCGTACTGCTGACGGCGGGCTTTAATCTCGGCGGGCAGACCGCTCCCGAGGTCGTTCACCAGGGCATCGAATTTATCGAGAATAGCGACGATGCGTTCTTGTTCTTCAGTCGATGGGACTGGGATTGTGAGTTTGCCAAGATTCTCCCCGGACAACCGTTTGACCTTGGCCCGGGCCACGAATTTGTTTTTTTCTGCATGAAAGGCCGCAGTTTGGAAGTAATATGAAACGAACTTCGGATTCAGCGAATGACGGAATGCGAAACAGTCATCGTGAATAGCTACCTCTCCATCACCGAGCCATGCGACCGCCTTACCCACATCCTCGACCGTCTCGCCGACAGCAGCGATGACGAGATCACCTGGTTTAGCGAAACGTAGGGTGGAGGCCAAGTCAGCACGTACGTACGAAATTACATCCTTCGCGGACGTTCCGTAGTGTGTGTAGATATCGCCATAGTGAATACATCCGATTCCATCAGGTGCATAGTCGCCCTTAGTGAATCGACGTCCGCGCGTAAATTTTCCTATCTCACTCAAGGTCGCCCACCTTATGCTTGCTTGCTTGCTTGCTTGCTACCGCGACGCGTTGCTCATCGAAGCTGAGCAGCGCGTCGCGGTAGTACTGGTACTGCCGCCGACGCGCTTCCAGCTCCGCTTCCAGCTCCGCTTCCAGCTCCGCTTCCAGCTTAGTGAACGTGTCCAGCACTTTTACAATTTCGCGCTGCACTTCGATGGGCGGGACGGGAATTCTGATCTTCGCGAGGTTCTTTGCAGAGACATCGATGACCTTCGTGCCCGTCGCGTGCTTCTTCTTCTCAGAGAAGAAGTGCGGTGTTTGTAGGTAGTAAGAGAGGTACTTCGGGTCTTGGTTGTGCTTGAGCACAGTAGCGTGACCGCCCGTAACAATCTGGGCATCTCCGATCCATGCCACCGCCTTGCATACATCGTCGATATTTTCGCTGGTGTTTGTGATGACCAGATCGCCGGGGTCAACCTTGGCAAGCCTTTTTGCCTTCTCTGTCGAAACGAACGAAATCGTTTCGGTCGTCCAAATGCCGTAGTAGGTGTAAATCTGCCCGTAATGGATGCAGCCGACCCCAGACTCTACGAAATCGGATTTCGGCATCCCGTTGCCACGTACTAATTCACCAAAGTCGCCAATGGCTTTGTATTCCACACCATTCGGACACAAATGAGTGATGAGGTCGTCAATACTACTCATGCTTGTTCTCCTTCAAGATCGGCCACGATGGCGTCGATCTGCATCCGCAATTCCATCTGCCGCGCCACAATACGGGCGATATCGGCGTTAAGCCGTTTGATATCGATTACTTCGCGCTCGTCTTTTTGCGCAACATAAGAGGAGACAGCAATGTTGAATTCGTTCTCGGCAATCTCGACGTTGTCCACCAGCCGCGCGAAGTGGTCGATGTTCTTGCGCCCGATATAGGCATCCAGAATTTTCTTTTGGTGGTCTTTGGTTAGCTTATTCTTGTTGCCGTTGCGCATGAACTCGCTGGATGCGTCGATGAACAGGGTGGCGTTGTCGTGTTTGGATTTTTTTAGCACGATAATGCAGGTGGCAATGGTGGTGCCGAAGAAGAGATCCGGCGGCAGCTGGATAACCGCATCGATGTAGTTGTTGTCGATCAGGTACTGGCGGATTTTTTTCTCGGCCCCACCGCGATAGAGCACGCCGGGGTACTCGACGATGGCCGCAGTGCCGTTCACCGCCAGCCAGCTCAGAATGTGCATGGTGAAGGCGAGGTCGGCCTTGCTCTTGGGGGCGAGCACGCCCGCAGGGGCGTAGCGCGGGTCATTGATCAGCAAGGGGTTGGCGTCGCCATCCCATTTGATTGAATACGGCGGATTGGAGACGATAGCCTCGAAGGGTTCGTCGTCCCAGTGGGCGGGGTCGGTCAGCGTATCGCCGTGAGCGATGTCGAACTTCTCGTAATTTACGTCGTGCAGGAACATGTTGATCCGGCACAGGTTGAAGGTGGTCAGATTGATTTCTTGGCCGAAGAAACCTTGACGCACCTTATCGTGGCCCAACACCTTGGCGAACTTGAGCAGCAGTGAACCGGAGCCGCAGGCCGGGTCGTACACCTTGTTGACCTCACTCTTGCCGACCACGGTGATGCGGGCGAGCAGCTCGGAGACCTCCTGCGGGGTGTAGAACTCGCCGCCGGATTTTCCAGCGGTGGAGGCATACATCTGCATCAGGTATTCATAGGCGTCGCCAAACAGGTCGATGGTGTTGTGCGAAAATCCACCACCATTGCTCAAGGGCAGGTCGCCGATGGCATCGAGCAGCTTCACCAGCTTTTCGTTGCGTTTGGCCACTGTGGGACCGAGCTTGCTTGAATTGACGTCGAGGTCGTCGAACAGTCCCTTGAAGTCGTCCTCACTCTCCGCGCCGATGGCGGAACCTTCGATATCGGCAAAGACGCGGCTCAGGGTCTCGTTGAGGTTGGCATCATGTCGCGCCCGCGCCTGTACATTGACAAAAAGTTCGGAGGGCAGGATGTAGAAACCCTTTTCCTTGACTGTCTCGGCGCGGCCGAATTCGGCATCTTCATCACTCAGAGTGGCGTAATCGAAGTCCGGATTGCCTGCCTTGCGCTCCTGCAAATTGAGGTAGCTGGTCAGATTTTCGGAGATGAAGCGGTAGAACAGCATGCCGAGCACATAGGTCTTGAAATCCCAGCCATCCACGCTGCCGCGCAGATCGTTGGCGATGCGCCAGATGGTTTTGTGGAGATCCGCGCGTTCGGTTTCCTTGTAGTTGTTCATTCTGCCTGATCCTGTCTGCTCTTGTCCGCCGCGCCGCCAGCCTTCACCCACTCGTCGACTTCGTCTTTCTTGAACTTCCGAAGACGGCCCATGCGATGGGCGGGCATCGCATGCTTGTCGATCCAGCGGTAAACGGTGTCACTGCTGACACCGAGGTACTTGCCTATCTCG
>Ga0208195_1001702_pt1 | contig 23177 bp, 17 predicted proteins | sample AD_UKC077_MetaG_FD_184441 | JGI IMG/M metagenome (GOLD analysis project Ga0208195, IMG submission 184441) | Active sludge microbial communities of municipal wastewater-treating anaerobic digesters from USA - AD_UKC077_MetaG (SPAdes) (version 2) | ecosystem: Engineered > Bioreactor > Anaerobic >...
TACTGTTCACAATCATTCAAAAACAACTAAAGCGAAAGTGGTCATTTTCAAATATAGTTAGTTTTTGTCGAATTCATCTATTTAACTACATTAACTTATTCAGTTTCTTAGAAAATCCTGAAAAAGACTGGAGAAAACAAGATCAAAACTTAGAAATCTTAACACTTTTCTAAGGGGGTTACTTTTGAATTTTATTATTTTTGAAATTTTATAGTATTGATTATCAATACTATAAAAATCTTTATGAGATGTTTTTAATTTTTATCGGACGGCAGTGTTTTCAAATAAATAATAAAAGCAAAACTATTGAATCAAGAGTTTCAAGGTTTGTTTACCCCGTTGCTCCGACTTCCATTCAACCAAATAAAGTCCCGCACCCAAATGGTGAAGATGATGTTGTTGGATGGGCGAATACAATGGAACTTCATAAACCAACAACCCGGTAGGATCGAGGATGGAAAGTAACGATTTTTCGAAATTAGCTTCCTCAATCACAGTGTAAAAAGTTCCTTGAGAAGGATTGGGATAGATCTTAAAGTCCGTCTCCTGACGATAATTCAGAGTTCCACCGGTTTGATCACCAACAGCAAAGAGATACTCTCCGGGTGCCGTGTGACTAGTCATCACAAAACCGGTATAAGGATTGCCCTGCAACGTAGTCGGAACAATCCGCCAATCCTCAGTGCCATTGCGTCTATACAACAAAATCAACTGATCTCTGGAGTAGCCTTCAATCAAAGAGTATTCCGGATCGGTAGACTGATTGATCGAATATCTGAAGTGCAACTCACCGGTCATACTTTGCCAGGCCGGATACTCAATTTTCCAATAATGTCTGTCCGAAATTCGGTACACATTAGGATTGGGAGTTTGTAATGAATCCGCTGCCACCATATTATACTCAACATAAACCGACACGGAATCGGTAGGATGGGTGGATTTAAGTCGTACCAATCCATCATTAAAGGTGATCATTGATGTAGGTGGCACTAAAATCTGCTCATCAACAACCGCATCAGCCAACTTTTTCAGCGGATCAACAATCCAAAACTGAGGAGTAAAAGGGAGTTCCACTTCAACCTGACCTGTTTCACCCGAAAAGATGAGACTCTCCAACAAACAATACTCGCCGCTATTCCCGTAAAAAGCCACATCCACACGAACATTTTCTGCACATTCAAGCGCCAAAGAGTGCTTTTGATGGTATTTAACCAAATATTGATTAGAAGAAGGGTTCAAAGACTGAACTTCATTGACAGCAAATTGCGGAAACCCGGCCTGATTGACCCATCCTTCATAAAAAGGGATCAGATTCAACCCTGAAATCGCAGACATTTTTTGAAAGTATTCCAAAGAGCTGACATTTCCATATCTATTTTGATCAAAAAGCAGCTTTTGAGATGCAAAAAAGAGGGAATCGCCCATCTGTTTTCTTAATCCATGCACAACCACACCGCCTTTATCGTAAGTAGTAGTTCCATAAGTAACACTTTGAGGAACTTGATTCAAAGCAAAATAGCCGCCATCATCCTGATGGGCTTTTTTCAACACATAACGATGCAGAGTAACCCAGGATTGCAAAGCAGTAGCTCCTGTAGGATCTAAAATCTCTTCTGCAATAATCTCAGAATAGCGTGCAAATCCCTCATTAATCCACATAGTTTGGGCTTCTGAACAAGTGAGCAGATTTCCAAACCAGGAATGAGAAAATTCGTGAATCAACAAATCTTGATAGGTTGTACCCCCATTTACTGCAACAATCGGATAAGCAATATTGGTAGCATGTTCCATAGCACCACTGCTGAAAGGAACCAAAACATAGCCAATTCTAGGCCACACATAAGTTCCGAAACGCTCTTCAAAACCTCTGGCAACCGTTTTGAGATTCACAAAAGAGCCGGCAATTTTGGAGATTGAAGTTTCCGGAGCATAAATTTCAATTGGAATCACCCCTTCTTCCAGGTGAATTGTATCTTTGTAAACTTGATAAGGTCCAACAGCAATGGATGCCAGATAGGTAGGAATCGGATTGTCCAGCTCCCAGCTCCAAACTCTGTTTCCGCTTGGTAAATCCAGCGAATCAACTAAAATACCGCCTGCAACAGCCTTATTGGCAGCACTGGTTTCAATATGGAACTGATAGGTTGCTTTATCCTGAAAATCATCAATACAAGGGTACCAACATCTGCCAAATGAGGGCGGCACACTCTGCATACCAACACCCATATTATAAGCATATTGACCCGTAAAATAAAAGCCGCCCCAGTAAGGATCGCGAACAGGGGAACCGTGATAATATACCGTCACTTTTTGCGTATCTTGAAGCGATAAAGGTGCTGTTGTCAACTCTAAAGAAGGTGAAACATAGTTAAATGGTGTAATCTGATTATTGAGCTTCACCGAATCCACTGTCAACTGTTGCAAATCAAGATGAATGGAAGTCACACCATTCATCTGAGGAACCAGATAGAGATCTGTATATCCCGAAATAAGTTGCTGTTGAAGGTCAACGATCTGAAGGTGAATATCATAATGAGCCACTTTAATGGTATCCAAACGAGTTTGTGCCACAGCTAAAGTGAAGGCAAAACAAAATAGAAAAAATAGGATCTTTTTCATCATCTTTTTTTGGCAAAGATAGATAAAAAAAGAAAATAAATGCTCTTAAATTTGAATAGAGCCTTTAAAAACCGATTGAACGGGACCCTCCAACCAGATCTGATTGAAAAGTTCATCCTCTCTTTGCAAATAAACGGTAAACAAGCCACCCAACGTTTTGATCTGATAATGAACGGGCTGATGGGGTGCAACAGCATCTAATGAAGCGGCTACTATAGCTGAAGCGGTAACACCGGTACCACAAGAAAGTGTCTCAGCTTCCACTCCCCTTTCGTAAGTACGCACAAAGAGATGATCAGCATGTCGTTCCATAAAGTTTACATTTGTTCCTCCGACAAAACGAGCATCTGAGCGCAACTCTTTCCCATTTTTCTCAACATCAACCAACTCTGCATTCTCTACAGGAACCACAAAGTGAGGCGATCCCGTATTTAAAAAATAACCATCATCATATTGCTGCGGAAGAGTCACCGTTAACATAGAAACTCGGTTACGAACATCAGAAATAATCACGCCTTTATGAATACCGTCACTCGCTTTAAAACGAGCATTTTTTGCACATATTTGATGCTTGTAGGCATAATCTAAAGCACAGCGACTCCCATTTCCACAAAGAGAAGCCAACGCCCCATCACTATTATAATATCTAATTTCAAAATCATATTCCTCAGTTCCGGAATGAATAGTAATCAACCCATCCGCACCAATCCCGTAACGACGATGACAGAGAAAGGCAACCTGTTCATTTGAAAGCGCTTGCGGATCCAAGGCATCAACAATCACAAAATCGTTTCCGCCCCCGTGATATTTAATAAAAGAAAGTTTCATGATGGTTTATAAATCGTGAATATTGAAAGGATATAACCTTTGATAAGTATGGGTTTCAGGTATCGCAAACAATTGCGCTCCAATCTGAAGGTAATATTCCCCTTCAACATAAAAAATAGAAAGATTTTGAATATCTACACCTTTGAGTTTCAATAAGCTATTATCTCTCTGGTAAGAAATTCTATTTACAATCGGAGAGTTCCATTTTTCCACTTCAAAGTTTTTAAACATCGCTTCAGGTACACTCTGAAGATCCTCCAAATTTCGGTTTTTAGCAATCACCCTTACCATTTTACTCTGCAACAGCTTCTCTTCCAATATCATATCCCCATCAATCGGTTCGTCAATAAAAAATTCAGCATCCTCAAAGGAATCCTGGATCTCATCTTCATATTCCATTTCGATTTCTGTAGTATCCTGACTCTCTTTTTGGGAATTAAAATTACCGGGGGGAAGCTTGGGTTTAACTTTTTCTACCTGTTCAGGCTCTTCTCGCTCAGAATTAACCACAACGAAAATCCGATCTGTATCCTTCTTAAATAGACGATCCTGATATCTCCACACAAAAACAGCAGAGAACAATATTCCTATAAATACTCCCAAAAATAGGAATAAAATAGCTTTTTTACCCGATATTTTCCGTTGTGATCCGCCTTCTTTCATCTGACTCTACAATTAGTTTGCAAAGTTAATACAAATAAATGAAAATATGATACTAATAATGCTTTTTTTTTCACAACTCAAAATTATATAATTTTTTACGTTAATTTTGAAAAAAAGTTAAAATATTTTCTATTCTTTTGCGTTATAAAATTATAGTTTACATATTTGCAACTGATTTAATACATTAAACATCATGTCTACAGAAATGAAAATTTACCATGTATACTCTAAACGGAGTAAAGAACATAAATATTTTGGGAGTATAAAAGCGATTTACGATTATTACGAAAACATTGGAATTTCCAGGTACGCAATGTATCGTTTTGATTTCAAAAAAAATCGCGTTTTTGAGAATGAAGAAGTAATCATTCGTTTTGATTATTTAGTTCGTTCCAGAAATGTTAGTTAATTCATTGTTGTAAATTAACTCCCATTTTATTTGAATATGAAGATAAAGCGCTATTCTTTTTGGATGGTTTTTGTAGTACTCTTTTTCACTGCATGTAATGAACCTGATTTAACTCCCGCCTATTTAGTGATTACTGAAGCTGACTTACAAAACTGCGTCGATGTATCACAATTTAACGCTACCCATGATCAATCTTATGATCAAGTACAATTGGAAGCGATTGCCTCACATCGCTTTAGAAATGTTTGGGTTTACCTCAACGGTAAAAATTTAGGATGCTGGGAACTCCCCTGCAAAATTCCTATCTTACCTCATTTCGATGGAGAAAACGAAGTAAAATTAGTTCCCGGAATTAGATTGAATGGTATGTCCAGCATGATTCCTGCTTATCCGTTTTTGGTCCCATTTACCTTTTCTACCTACTTTGAACGAGAAGGAACGTACCATCTTACGGATCATCACCCCACATTCGTATATCAACCCACTACTCTATTCCCTCTCTTGGAAACCTTCGATCAAAGTACTACTTTTTCTCCTGTTGATACCAGTGGAGTTGTGATGACAATCGTGAATGATGGTATTCATTCAATCGGAGAAATTTGTCTTACAGACACCCTTAAATATTTTGATATTAAAAGTGAAGAATATGTGCTCAAGGGTAACGGCAATTTTACTTTTTGGGAAATGGACTATAAGTGTGATGAGCACATCAGTTGCGGACTTTTTGTACGCACTATATCAGGAATGGTGGTTCCGGTTTCTTTGGTGAGTCTTAATCCGTCCAAAGGTGAATGGCGAAAAGTGTATATCAACCTGACCACGGTTTTGGCTAATTATACAGGAGTAAACACCACGCTTCCTGTTCGATTGGTTATGACCGGAAACAGAAAAGGGGATCAATCTGATACCTATTTCCAATTTGATAATATTAAAATCATTACCTTTAAATAATAATAATGAAGAAAAATCGGCTACTCTGTACATATCTTATTTTTGACATTTTAGCAGCTCTCTGTGCCTGGTTCCTTTTTTTCGTTTACCGAAAGCATGGCTTCGACCCCTATTTTTATCCCTCCTTTAAAGAGGTTGTTTTTTTTGATAAAAATTTATATTTAGGGGGGGCGATTATTCTGCCCACCTGGCTCCTACTCTACACATTGACAGGATATTACTCCAAGATATTTCGTAAATCACGATTGCAAGAATTGGGCACTACTCTTTCCATTATTTTGCTGGGTGTCCTCCTTTTCTTCTTCCTCTTTATTTTGGATGATCAAGTACAAAATGAAGATATCAGACAGATTCAGCTGATTAAATACTTTTTATTTTACTTCTCCCTCCAGTTTTTATTGACTTATATTCCCCGTGTGATTATCACCTCCAGAGTGAATAAAAAAATCCAAACCGGTCAAATAGGATTTAACACCCTGATCATAGGAAGTGATGAACTGGCACTCACTACCTATTCCAATATCATCAAACAAGACAAAGCTGCTGAGAAGTTCATTTTAGGCTATGTCTCTCTCCCTGAGATAGATAACCACGTTTTAGGAACTCATTTGAAACATTTGGGTTCTATTGATCAGATTCAAGAGATCATTGAAGAGTATCAGATTGTTGAGCTCGTAATTGCAGTTCAAAATGGAGAAGAAAAATATATTGAGACTCTTGTGCCCTCATTAGGGCAATACCACGACCTCACGATTAAGATTATTCCCCACACTCAGGATTTTCTTTATGGAACAGTCAAAACAATGAATGTGATTCATGAGCCTTTAATCACGATTTCACACAATAAACTCAGTATTTGGCAAAAGTCTCTAAAAAGAGTTCTTGATATTATCTTTTCAATTATTGCTATTATACTGCTTTCCCCAATTTACTTATTTCTGATTATTGGGGTTAAACTCACATCTAAAGGACCTATTTTTTATAAACAGGAAAGGATTGGACTTCACGGTAAACCATTCTACATTTACAAGTTCCGCTCTATGGTTGTAGGTGCAGAGAAAGGAACACCTCAATTGTCCAGCAAAGATGACCCCAGAATTACACCATTTGGAAAAATGATGCGTAAAACGCGCTTAGATGAGATTCCCCAGTTTTTCAACATTCTGAAAGGCGACATGTCCTTGGTAGGTCCTCGACCCGAACGTCAATATTACATTGATCAGATTGTGGAAGTTGCGCCTTACTACAAGTTATTGCATACCATTAAGCCGGGAATGACCTCTTGGGGACAAGTTAAGTATGGTTATGCGGAAAATGTAGAACAGATGGTAGAACGCCTCAAATGGGACATTCTCTATCTCGATAACATGTCGCTACAAATGGACCTTAAAATCCTGATTTACACCGCCCTTATCGTATTTAAAGGAAGCGGCAAATAGTTCGATGTATTCAATCATCTCACTTCTACGAGGTTATTTAGAAGGCGAAATGATTCAATTACGAATTACGATTCCTAAATTTAGAATTCAGAATTTAGAATTAATTTTCAGGAGTTTATACTCAATATAGATTCTTTATATTTCTAATTTCTGATTTCTAATTTCTAAATTTAAATAATTGGGGGGCAGACAAGGCTTTCCTTTTTTCAAATTTATTTCCCCACTCGGTAACATAAACCTCTTTAGATATGCAGTGATCAATTACGAATTACGGTTTTACAAGGTAGAAGGTAGAAGGTAGAAGGTAAAGGAATTTGCATTTATTTGAATATCAGCAAGATATAATAAATAATTTTCAATTTTCAATTAATAATAAATACTTTCGCCTTTCGCCTTTCGCCTTTTTTTTATTCCGCCTTCCGCCTTCCGCCCTCCGCCTTCAAATTAACCATATAGGGATAACATGATTATTTTAAACTTATATTATTGATAATCAGGTGTTTAATATTATTTCAAAAAATAATCCCATAAAAGTATTGACAAATACAAAAAAAACAACTAAATTTGCTGTGTCAAACCAATTGAAAATTAGAAGATTAGAAGTTAAAAATAAGCGACAAAAAATTAAACTCTAACCACAAAACTTCTAAATTCTAATTTCTAAATTCTAAATTCAATGAAACGCCTCAGCATTGCAATATTATTGATCCTTTCCTTTCTGTCTGTACAAGCACAGGAGCTAACCAATGCCGGGCGTGAGTTTTGGGTTACTTCTTCGAAAAATATCCTTTCCGATGTAATGCCTGATAGTGCATTAATCTACATTATGGGAGATACTCTATGCACTGGATATATTGAAAATCCCAACACCTCTTTTTACCGCACTTTTACGGTCGTACCTGACAGTGTGTTGGTGATTGCTATTCCGAAAGAAGATATTTTGTGTAATGTACCGGAAGTTTCTATTGATACTACTCACCCGATCGAATCTAAAGGGATCTATATTAAAACGGAAAAAAATGTTTATGTCTATTTACAAACTAATGTTACCAATACCATTAGCGAATTTAATTGTACACAGACGGCTAAAGTGCCAGTACTTCCATCCCATATCTTTTCAACCGACATTAAATTGAAAGGTTTTAGTGATATTTTTGATTACTCTGTTTTACGTCTACTTTTGATTATTGCCACAGAAGATAATACTACCCTGTTTGTACCGGAAATACATTATACAGGTTCTCTTATTACTTCTTCCTTTACAGTGACATTACAAAAAGGACAGGTGTTAGTTTTGCCTTCATACGGTTTTGGTTATTCAGATACTACTATACTAATTACGACCAATTGTAAAAAAGTAGTGTTTTATCTGTCATCGGATAGAAATATATATACTCAAGGAGAAAAATTCTTTCGAAGTATACCCGATCGAAACCTGTGTAAAGGAAAAGATTTCTTATTGGTAAAATATGGTTATAGTAATTGTTATAGGGGGTTAGTGGTGTTGGAAGATGTGGTTACAGGTGATTCCCCTTTTACATTGTATCGATGTAATCAATTTTATAATGAACCATGGACTCCTGATATTCATGTTTCAAATAGATTAGATGTATGCCAAATATTTCCTACGTGTGGATGCGAAACAGCACCTCCTTGGATTATTGATGTCCCTTTTGCTTTTATAAGATCACCAGTAGATAGACATGCATTCCACGTACTCACTATGAATGTTAATTTCACTTATACCGGTTCCGGTAGTTGGTTGCAAAGAGTAAGTAATGAAATAATTAAACACACTAATTATAACCATATTTTGCCAACTGACCGTATGGTAAAAAAATGGCTCTTCCCAACAACACAAAGGCGCATATCTCTAATTCCTGATACTACTTATGTGGACCTGGTTATCTTCGTTAAGCCGGAAGGGATACATACCATGTATATTAATCACGAATTGATTCCATCTACAGCTTTTGATACTTTTCCATACACAAACGGGGATTATTACTACCTTCAATATAGCTTCTTTAATGAATCTGTTCCCGATTTTTTAATCTTGGAGAATGAAAATGGATTTAGTGCAACCATCGATGAATTTGGATATAATTTGAGACCCAACAGTGACGGATTATTGGATTTTCTCTACTTTCATAATAACGATTCCGGATACAACTACTATGAATCTCCGGTTGCTTATTCCAATTTGAGTCCTGTGGATTCTGCCACTGTTTATCGTTGTGTCGGCGATCTGCTGCATCTGGAAGTGCCTCATAATCCCGATTCTGTTGCCATAGACTGGATTGTGGATGGAACGCTATATCCGAACTCGCCTACTGTAAATTTTCCCTTGATTACAGCAGGTACGCTAACCGTTCAACTGGTTTTACACTATACTTGTCCCGATACCACCACCACATTTGTTGTTGTGGTACCACCACCAATAATTCCATTCTCTACAGACACCACTTTGTGTCAGGGAACCGAGCTTTCTGCAGAAACGCCTGATGCAATTCACTATATGTGGTCCACCGGAGATACAACCGCTTCTATTGTAATTGATACAGCGGGTGTTTATTCAGTATCTGTTACCAATTTGGGTTGTACCGTTTCTCTCAATGATATCAACGTTCAACTCTATCCGCAATCTTCGGTGAATTTAGGCAACGATTCCATTTTATGTGCTTTGGCTACGTTGCTCCTGAATGCCGAACAACCCCATCCTGCCACCTATTTGTGGCAAGATTTGTCCACCAATACAACCTATTTGGCGAGTTCTGAAGGGGATTATTGGGTCATCGTTACAGATGAATGTTTGCAGGTAAGCGATACGATCTATTTGGGTTATTTATATCCAATTGAAGTCGATTTAGGCAATGATACCACGCTTTGTGAAGGTCAGCATTTACTTCTTTCGGCGGAAACACCTTATTGTAATTACTTATGGCAAGATGGATCGACAGAAGCTACCTATTTAGTGAGGTATGCCGGTGTTTATCAGGTATTGGTCTCCAATCTCTGTTTTGACGAAACCGCAGAGATTGAAGTTTTCTATCAACGCTGTGAACAAGAGCTTTATATTCCCAGCAGTTTCACTCCCAATTCCGATGGATTAAACGATCAGTTTAAGCCGATTTTTGCCTATCCCGATAAAATCGAAGAATACACCATTTACATTTATAATCGCTGGGGAAATCTGCTCTTTACCTCTCAAAATCCGGAACAAGGCTGGACAGGCGAAGGCTGCATGAACGGCGTTTACACCTACGTCATTTTCTATAAATCCGAAGGAAAAGGAGGAAAAGTAGTGAACGGAACGGTAACGATATACTAAATTACGAATTACGAATTACGACTGGTTGGTCTCATATCTAAATTCAATAATCCCGAAGGGGTGACATGATGAAGTAAAGGCGAAAGTCGAAAGTTTTTATTGAAAGTTGAAAATTGAAAATTATCAAATTATTAACATATCTCATTGATATTCATATCAATTGCCACGTCTCTTTAGGGCGTGGATTGGGATTAACCCCCAAAAACCCAGGGCTTTAGCCCAAATTTATTATAATGTCAGCCTTAGAGGATTAAATTAGGGAAATGCAATATCGTTCCCAATTAATTCTAAATTCTACCTTCTAAATTCTAATTTTACAATCATGTCACCCCTTCGGGGTTTATTTGCATTCGTGGTTTGCTTTTTGCTACAATCATGTCACCCCTTTGGGGTTCACATAGCTGAATAAAATGTTATTGAGTATTAATTTCACCTTCTACCTTCAAAAACTTCCGCCTTTCGACTTTCAACTTTCGACTTTTTTTCCGCCCTCCGCCTTCAAATTAACCATATAGGGATAACATGATTATTTTAAACTTATATTATTGATAATCAGGTGTTTAATATTATTTCCAAAAATAATCACACAAAAGTATTGACAAATACAAAAAAAACAACTAAATTTGCTGTGTCAAACCAATTGAAAATTAGAAGATTAGAAGTTAAAAATAAGCGACAAAAAATTAAACTCTAACCACAAAACTTCTAAATTCTAATTTCTAAATTCTAAATTCAATGAAACGCCTCAGCATTGCAATATTATTGATCCTTTCCTTTCTGTCTGTACAAGCACAGGAGCTAACCAATGCCGGCCGTGAGTTTTGGGTTACTTCTTCGAAAAATATCCTTTCCGATGTAATGCCTGATAGTGCATTAATCTACATTATGGGAGATACTTTGTGTACAGGCTATATTGAAAACCCTAACACCTCTTTTTACCAAACTTTTACAGTGGTTCCTGATAGTGTGTTGGTGATTGCTATTCCAAAAGAAGATATTTTGTGTAATGTACCTAATACTCCTTCAGATACTACTCGCTTAATTGAATCCAAAGGGGTCTATATTAAAACGGAAAAAAATGTTTATGTATATTTACAAACTAATGTTGCAGAATCAATCAGCGTGTCAAATAGGGTACGGACAGCTAAAGTACCTATACCCCCATTTTCTTTATTTTCTACCGAAATTAATCGGAGGGATTTTCGAGATCCTTATTATTTCTCTGATACTCATGTAGGTGTACTTTTGATTATTGCCGTAGAAGATAGCACTATGTTATTTGTACCGGAACAATCTACCTCCTCCTCTTTTACAGTATCATTACAAAAAGGGGAAGTGTTAGTTTTGCCATCATACAGTTTTGGGGCTTCAGATCTACATGAACTCATTACAACAAATTGTAAAAAAGTAGTTTTTTATAATACATCATATAGAACCACTTTTCTTGGTGACGATGGTAAACGGTTTCGAAGTATACCCATAAGCCAATCTTGTAAAGGAAAAGATTTGTTAATGGTAAAATACGCTCATCATTATTTTTATAAAGGCGCAACGTTGATGGATAATGTAAATTTTAGTACTGAATGGATTTCATCATATCAATGTAATCATTTCAATTATGCCCCATACGGTTACCACCTTACTGTTGCAGGCAGGTTAGATGTTTGCCAACTGCCTGAAGATGTGTGTCCATGTTATAGTTATCCATGTATCGTTGATGTCCCTTTTGCTTTTATAAGATCACCAATAGATAGATGTTTATATCCTGAAGCAAAAAAGAGAGTTAATGACAGTTTTTTGGTTTTCTTTAATGGGATGATATGTCTGGACTATGAGCTCATGAATTTCACTAATCTCAACTATGGCACACCAACTGACCGTATAGTAAAAAAATGGCTCTTTCCGACAACGCAACGCCGCATATCCCAAGCTCCGGATACCACTTATGTTGACCTGGTCATCTTTGTTAAGCCGGAAGGGATTCATACCATGTATATCAATCATGAATTGATTCCATCTACCGCTTTTGATACTTTTCCGTACACAAACGGTGATTATTACTATCTTCAATATAGCCTTTTTAATGAATCTATTCCCGACTTTTTTATCTTAGAAAATGAAAATGGGTTTAATGCAACTATTGAAGAATTTGGATATAATATGAGACCCAATAGCACCTATGGTTTATTGGATTTCATCTATTTTCATAATAATGAGTCCGGATTCAACTATTATGAGTCTCCTGTTCCTTATTCCAATTTGAGTCCTGTTGATTCTGCAACCGTTTACCGTTGTGTCGGGGATCTACTACATCTGGAAGTACCTCATAATCCTCATTCTGTAGCCATAGATTGGATTGTAGATGGAACGCTATATCCCAATTCTCCTACTGTAGATTTTCCCTTAACTGCAGCAGGTCAGCTAACCGTTCAACTGGTTTTACACTATACTTGTCCCGATACTACGACCACATTTGTTGTCGTGGTACCTCCACCTGTAATTCCATTTTCTACAGACACTATTTTGTGCCAAGGAACCGAGCTTTCTGCAGAAACGCCTGATGCAATTCACTATTTGTGGTCCACCGGAGATACAACCGCTTCCATTATCATCGATACAGCGGGGCATTACTCGGTATCTGTTACCAATTTAGGTTGTACCGTTTCTCTCAATGATATCAACGTTCAACTCTATCCGCAATCTTCGGTGAATTTAGGCAATGATTCCATTCTATGTGCTTTGGCTACGTTGCTCCTGAATGCCGAACAACCCCATCCTGCCACCTATTTATGGCAAGATTTATCCACCAATACAACCTATTTGGCGAGTTCTGAAGGGGATTATTGGGTTATCGTTACAGATGAATGTTTACAAATAAGCGATACGATTTATTTGGGTTATTTATATCCTATTGAAGTTGATTTAGGCAATGATACCACGCTTTGTGAAGGTCAACATTTGCTTCTTTCAGCGGAAACACCTTATTGCACCTATTTGTGGCAAGATGGATCGACAGAATCCACCTATTTAGTGAGATATGCCGGTGTTTATCAGGTATTAGTCTCCAACCTCTGTTTTGACGAAACCGCAGAGATTGAAGTTTTCTATCAACGCTGCGAGCAGGAACTTTATATTCCCAGTAGTTTTACTCCCAATTCCGATGGATTAAACGATCAGTTTAAGCCGATTTTTGCCTATCCCGATAAAATCGAAGAATACACCATTTACATTTATAATCGCTGGGGAAATCTGCTCTTTACCTCTCAAAATCCGGAACAAGGCTGGACAGGCGAAGGCTGCATGAATGGCGTTTACACCTACGTCATTTTCTATAAATCCGAAGGAAAAGGAGGAAAAGTGGTGAACGGAACGGTAACGATATATTGATTTCGGATTTATCTGAATTTTACAAACTTTCTCACTACCGTTTCCGTTTCGGTTTGAATGACACAGTAGTACACTCCCGCAGGGTGTTGTGAAACTTCTACTTCAATGGTTTCAGAATCAAAATCGGATTGGTAGATTTGAGCTCCCAGATTGTTAAAGATTGAAATCTGTTTCTTCTGAACTATTTCTGAACGGTCTCTCACACACAGAAGATCTTTCACCGGATTGGGATAGAGCTGAATGGATCTATCCAATGTCCAATGATCTACAGCATCATTGATTGGAGCTAATTCTACATTAAGCACTTGCTGAGTTTGAGAATTGACTGTAACAGTAAATGTTTTAGAATGGTATCCCGGAGCACTAAAGTTAACGGAGTAGGTTCCGGCTGCAACAGGACGATGATATTTTCCACTAGGTAGCATTGAATTAACCATCGTTTGTTGAATATCGTGAGCAACAATTAACACCGTAGCTTCCAACGGTGCATGAGTTAATGAGTCGGTAACGGTTCCCACTATGCCGTAAGATGCCTCCAGCACATAATTCAAGAGAGAACGATACAAATAGTTCCAATAAGTCGGCAGATAAGATGAAGGTGTTTTCTTACTCGATGAAATCTCTATCGTTGCATCCCTACATTGATGATAATAATTAAAGCAATCCAAACGAGAACCGTAAATCACATACCAATCTCCCCCATTGGTAATACCACCTTGATCAGTAAAATAGTAATATGTAGAATGAGCCCTCACTGTATCTAAAAAACGATTACCTATTTCTAACCACCAGAGTCTGTCAGGATGTGGGTTTTGATTGGTAGTATATCTATCCCAAGGGTAATTGTAGAGTTCCGCTCCTCCATGCAAATTGACAGCCATCATAATCTGATTCCTATCAATAAAGTCTATCATCGCCGCAACTTCTGTCAAGGAAGGTTCCGGTTGCTGTGAATAACCTGCTACAGGATAACTTCTATTTAAATCAAGTCCTTCAGCATTGTAACGAATCGATCCCGCAACGGAATTGTTGTTGGATGGGAAGGTCCCATCCGGATTCTCCAACGGACAAATATAAAGATCTACCTGATCCAAAATTTGAGACACGATCGGATTCGACTGGTTGGTCAACATGTAATCCATCAATCTTAACATTAACACGTATCCGCATAATTCATCACCATGCATAGTAGCAGAATAAAAAAAGGCAGGTTTATTCTCAACTCCATCATCCAAACGCCCAATTTTAGCGGCTAAAATAGTGTGATTCAGTTGTGTCTGAAGCAAAATAGTATCCAACACACAACGATTGGGATATTGAGATTGGTAATATTGCATCATCTCTAAATAGAGTCCATAAGTTGGATAGCGATTCCAGGATGACATCTGCCCCATTGTAGTAGCCATAGTCAAAGCAGGAGACAAATAACTTTCCTCATCAATCTCATAAGGTAAGTTTTCAGATATAAACTGAGGTAAGTCGCGTTGTCCAAGCCATACCTTAACCTGATATTGATCGCCAATCTTTTTAATATCTCCTCTTTCGATAGAATAAGTATAAAGTAACTTCTGAACCTCCTCCTGAGAAGAAAGTTTGAGGGTCACATAAGCACCGGAGTGCTCATCAATCCATTCTTGCAATGGATTATAATTAACCTGCGCTTGTCCTCCCCCCAAAATTATATATAAAAAAATGAATAAAAAAAACTTTCTCATGATAGTGATTCAATTAACTGTTGCATTCTATTTTTTAACGATTCAGAAACGGGTACCAAAGGCAATCTCAAATAGGGTTTAATTTTATTTTGGAGGGCAAGAAACTGTTTTACACCTGCGGGATTTCCTTCCACAAAGCAAGCTTGCATAATATCCAACAGTTCAGCATGATAGGCTCTGGCAGTAGCAAAATCAGAGTTCAAAGCCGCATGAACCATCTGAGACATCCGTTGAGGAAATGCGTTAGCCGTAACGGAAATCACTCCATCAGCACCCACCGACATCAAGGGAAGAGAAATGGCATCATCCCCGGAGATCACCATAAAATCTTTAGGTTTATGCTTAATCACCCTCATCATTTGGTTCAGATTTCCTGAAGCCTCTTTGATCCCAATAATTTGATCCAGCTCTGCCAATCTCAAAGTGGTAACCGAGTCCAAATTGGAAGCAGTTCTCGACTGAACAGTGTAAAGGATTAAAGGACGTGGTGCATGTTGAGCCAACAGTTTGTAGTGTTGAAAAAGTCCCTCCTGGGAAGGTCTGTTGTAGTAGGGCGTAACGGAAAGAATCGCATCCACCCCATTCCAGTCAAACGATTCCATTTCATCCAACAAAGCGTGTGTAGAGTTTCCCCCCATTCCTACAACAATAGGAACTCTTTCCGCATTAACTTGAATTACTGTGCGTACAATCTGTTTTCTTTCCTCATGGTTCAATGTGGGGGTTTCGGCAGTGGTTCCCAATAAAACGAGATAATCTACACCTCCTTCAATTAAAAAATTTGATAAATAGTGTAAGCTTTCATAATCCACAGCTCCATTTTCATGAAAGGGAGTTACCATAGCAACTCCAAGTCCTTTTAGTCGGTCATTGATTTTCATTCTCCGGACAGTTTTTGTAAATACAAATTAATATTTTTTAGCACCTCCACAAGATCACTTCTATCTTCCATTTTGATAAAAAGATCATATTCATCCTGAAACGCAGGATTTGTTCCCACGATCAATCCGGCATGGTTTTGATTCAAAATGTAGTAAATCGGGGTAAAATATTGATCTGTAAAATCGATCAACAGATTAAATGGTTTTGCTAAAAAGTCATTCATCTGAATAAACTGAGGTTTACCATACCAGTTGAGTTGTTTTTGAGAAAAAAAATCAGCCGTTAATTGTTGTAAGCAGTAATGAGGAACCTCTTTACCATCATAGTAGCCCATCAACCAGACAGTTTTACCCATAGATTGCAATTTGGAAAAAATAGCATAAATATTTTTATATGAGTCTTCATCCGTAATATGCACAATAATTCCAATATGCTTGGCTTTAGCAATAGAAACAATCTCTTTATCTCTAGAAAACCTATGCTTTTTCAGGTATTTTGTGAGATAATATTTTTTTAATTTTTCTAACATTTTGAATAACCTCTTTTAGAATTTACAAAAATAGGATAATTTTAGATTCAAATGGATGATAATTCAATTTTTTTTCCTAATTTTGTCGTCTAAATTTAATTTATTTGTTATGAAAACAAAAATTACGCCACTTTTTTTACTCTTTTCTCTACTAGTTCTATTTATGGGATGTGCTAAATTTGAACCTGCACAACTTAAAATGACTGCCACTTATAATCCTGAAGAAAGAACTGTAACTTGTGATGTTACCATTATAGATGATGGTGGTTGTTCCAACTTCACTGAACAGGGGGGTATTTTTAGTTTGAGTGAAGTCCCCTCACATCTGGATCAATATTCTGTTGTTGAAGTGGTTGAAAAAAATACAAAAAATACTACTTTCAGGTACAAGACCAGTAAGTTACCATTAGAAAACACCACCTATTACATCAGGACCTACGTAAAAACCAATGCCGGTACGGGGTACAGTAATATTGTTACATTCGATACCACAGTAGAAGACGGAGAAGAAACTGAATAACATAGAGGATCACTCTATTTTCCCCAACTATCTCTGTCTAAACTTCTAAAATTAATCGCTTCAGCCAGATGTTCAGTCTGTATATTTTCAGAATTGTCCAAGTCGGCAATAGTGCGCGCTACTTTTAATATTCGATCGTATGCTCTGGCTGAAAGTCCTAATCTTTCCATAGCCACTTTAAGCAGTGCTTTACCTGCCGGAGAGACCGCACAATATTTTCGCACCAACCTACTGCTCATCTGAGCATTAGCGAAAAGTCCGGGATAATTTTGGAATCTTTTCTTTTGTACTCCCCTGGCAGCTACTACCCTAGCCCGAATCTGATCACTCTTTTCTACCGGAGCCTGCGAAGCCAACTCTTCATGAGAAACAGGTACCACTTCGACATGAATATCGATTCTATCCATCAGCGGACCGGATACTTTATTGAGATACTTCTGCACTACGCCTTGTCCACAAGTACAAGGGATAGTGGGATGGTTATAATTTCCGCAGGGACAAGGATTCATTGCTGCGACAAACATAAAAGAAGCGGGAAACTCAACAGAATACTTGGAACGGGATATACTCACATAACGATCCTCCAAAGGTTGGCGCATCACTTCCAAAACGGTTCGTTTAAATTCCGGCAGCTCATCCAGGAAAAGCACACCATTATGTGCCAGGGAGATCTCTCCCGGTTGAGGATGAGTTCCCCCTCCCACTAAAGCCACATCCGAAATAGTGTGGTGTGGAGCACGGAAAGGACGCACGGAGATGAGAGAGGAGTAGCGTCCCATCTTTCCGGCTACCGAGTGAATTTTTGTCGTTTCCAGTGCTTCTTCAAGACTGAGCGGAGGCAGAATCGAGGGAAGGCGTTTTGCCAGCATCGTTTTACCGGAGCCGGGAGGACCGATCAAAATCACATTGTGTCCTCCACCCGCAGCTATCTCCAACGCTCTTTTGATATTCTCCTGACCTTTGACATCGGCAAAATCAAACTCATACTCATTCAGGCTCTCCTGAAACTCCTTTCTGGTATTGACTATGGTTTTGGGTATCTCAATCTGTTGATCAAAGAAATCGATTACCTGTTTGATGTTTTCTACACCTAAGACATCGATATTGGAAACGATGGCTGCTTCCCGGGCATTTTGAATTGGTAGAATCACTCCTTTTTTGCCCATTTTTCGCGCTTCAATGGCCAAAGGCAATGCTCCACGAATCGGCTGTAAAGAACCATCCAAAGAGAGTTCTCCCATGATGATATAATTTTCAACCTGATCGGCACCCTTGATCTGTTCTGAGGCAACAAGAATCCCTACCGCCAGGGTTAAATCATAAGCGGAACCCTCCTTTCGGATATCAGCGGGAGCCATATTGATCACAATCTTTTTTCCGGGAATCTTATAACCGTAACATTTCAATGCTGTGTCAACCCGCTGCTGGCTCTCTTTCACGGCACTATCGGGCAAACCAACCAAACAAAAGTTGACTCCTATTTCAACATTCACTTCAACAGTAATGGGGATTGCTGCGCATCCCATCAAGGCGCATCCAAAAGTTCTTACGAGCATAGTATAGCAATTAGAGTTATTTTGAACTCCAAAATTACTAAAAAAGAAAAGGGGAAATATTACAACTTTTTGAAGAAAAGTATAAGTTGTAACAATCGGATAATTAAGATTTTATATTTTTAGGAACGATTCTCAATTTTACTGCTTTGATCCCTAAAAGATCATATTTTGATGATTTACGTAAGATTTTAAAAGTATACTTAGCTGAATTGTTAAAATATTTCTCAGAATAGACCTCTTTTGTTAAAATTTTTGGAGTATTGGGAGAACTTACCCCATCATCTGAGACCACAGGAAAGAAATAAACCACCTCTTTATGAGTCTCTTCACCTTGATCGGAATAGATTGATAAGGTAAGCGGGAACTGATCTAAATCCAAATCTCGCTCCAAATCCAAATCAACAAAAATCTGATAAGGAGTTTCAGAACCCTCAATCTGTTTTTCAAAGGTTAGCATTCGGTTTTCAAAATCCCAATTACTATTGGTAAACTCCACCGATTCTTCAAAAAAAGGTTTTGTACGATTGCAAGAGAAAGAAGAGATTAGTATTACACTGACTATCAATAGGTAAGAAAAACGACTAAAGAATTGTTTATAATTATTTTTTTTCATCTCTTTTATAAATTTAATTTTATTTATTTTTGTTCTTTCAAAACTACAAAATTAACAAATAAATCTAACATGGCAACTAAAAAAAAATCTTACGTGGTTTGGGAAGGTAGAATCTGTGGTATTTTTGATAATTGGGAAGATTGCAAAGCTCAGGTTTTTGGTTATGAAGGGGCTAAATATAAGGCATTTGAATCCCGAATCGAAGCTGAAACTGCTTTTAAAGAGGGTTACAGCAACTACTATAAACGCGTATCTCCATTTGGAAATAATAAAAAGTTTGACTTTTTGGCTTCCGGTGAATCGCAACCTATTTTAAACAGCTTAACAGTTGATGCTGCTTGTAATATGACCACCAGATTGATGGAGTACCGCGGTGTTCATGCGGGAACAGGTAAATTATGGTTTCATCAAGGTCCATACAAAGGTGCCAGTAACAATATTGGCGAATTTTTAGCTTTAGTCCACGGTTTGGCACTACTCAAACAACAAGGTAGCTCACTCCCTATTTATAGCGATAGTATAACAGCTATTGCGTGGGTACGTCATAAAAAACACAAATCGATTGTGTTACCTACTGAAGAGAATAGTGTCATTTTTGACCTTTTAAGTCGGGCGGAATTTTGGCTGCAAAACAATAGTTTTGAGACTCCTATATTAAAGTGGAATACAAAAAATTGGGGGGAGATTCCTGCCGACTTTGGTCGGAAGTAGAAAATTTTATCTTGCTCCCTCTTCACTACAAATAGAATCCCACTCAATCGGCTTTTTCCCCTGTTGAACCAATATATTATTGATTTTGGAAAATGGTTTTGATCCAAAAAAGCCGGCATGAGCTGAGAGCGGCGAGGGATGAGGCGCTTCAATGATATAATGCTTGGATTGATCAATCAGCACTTTTTTAGCACGTGCATAATTTCCCCAAAGAAGGAAAATTAGACCACTTTTTTCATCAGAAAGCTTCCTAATTACCGCATCTGTAAAGGTTTCCCAGCCTTTATTGCGGTGTGATCCTGCCGAATGCGCCCGAACCGTTAGGATTGCATTGAGCATCAAAATACCTTGTTGCGCCCAAGACTCCAAATTACCACTTTGGGGAGGTGTAATCTGCATATCTGTTTCCAGTTCTTTGTAGATATTTTGCAGTGATTTAGGAATCGGAACGCCATTGGGAACTGAAAAACAGAGTCCGTGCGCCTGTCCTACCCCATGGTAAGGATCTTGTCCCAACAGTACCACCTTAACCTGATCCCAAGGGGTCAATAAAAATGCACGCAATAGATTTTCTTTAGGGGGAAAAACCTGATAGTTCGCTCTTTCTTGAATAACAAAACGCCTTAATTCCCTAAAATAGGGCTGTTGAAACTGATCATTTAATACGGATAACCAACCTGGATCTATATACTTTTGTGACATCTTTCAAATTTCGGATTTGTTAAATTTAGAATTTAGAAATTAGAATTTAGAATTATTTGATTGATAATCAGTAAATTATATTTTCACGTCAAACCATTTCGACTTTCGACTTCCGACTTAAAATAGTTTAAGTCTGCAAAGGTAATAAAAAAAAGACTAGGATTAATAGGATTAAAGGATTTTAGGATAAAAAAGAAGGCGGAAGGCGGAATGATCCAATTACGAATTACGAATTACGAATTACGGATTTTAATTAATGAGCAAAAAGGATCTTTTCTGTCTTTTGTTTTCCATTAAAAAAAGTAACCTTTATGAAATAGATTCCGGTGGATTGGGGCGTATAATTGAGTATAAACTCCTCGCTATCAACCTTTTGTACAAGTAAAACTTTTCCGGTATTATCAATAATTTCAAGAGTTTTTATCTCATCTTTTGAGGTTATCTTTGTTGCACCTACACTTGGATTAGGAGCTATGCTAAATTGAGGATTATTAATATCAGGAGCAGAAACCGTAGAAGATGTTAATCGGTAGCAATTACGTCCGCTCATTGCATATCCGTTATTTTCATCAAACATAATGATCTGATATAGATTATCAGTTGAGGTGAAAGGATCTTGTGTCCATTGCGCTCCTCCATCTATTGTTCTTAATATCAGTCCATTATTACCGCAGGCAAACAGAATATTTTCATTGACAACATCTATTTTATACAATGTGTCGGATATGTTATTATAGATGGTATCCCATACCTCTCCTCCATCTGTTGTTTTAATAATTATTCCGGGATATATAACGGCATATCCTGTATTCACTTCATCAAAGGTAAAGTCAACAATAGGATTCGATGTTTTATAAATAGTATCCCATGAACGCAAATCTGTTGAACTGCGCAGTAGCTTCCTCATTGCCGTATTATGATCAACAACATACATATAACCTCGATCTACTGCGGGAAAATCAATTTTCTTAGATGTAAAAGTAGAAAAAGTATCTATTGCAGTACCAACACCATTGATCATGGAGTAGAGTATATGATGATATCCACCGGAATAGTTAACATCATAAATGGAATACAAATGATTTTCATCCAATGCACTGAAACAACGAGACCATCCCCACGGATGCACCATTATAGCGGAAACATTTCCAAGAGAGTCTAATACCCGAAAATTAGGAATTCCTTGATAAGATCCAAATCGATACACTTTGCCCAATTTTTTCTCTGTGAACATAAATGTTCCGACTACTCCATACCCGGATTCCGAGTAAACAACTGTCATTTCCCCTGTCAATTCATCAATTTTATAAACTGTGGCGTCGCTTGATGTTGGACCTCCACCATAACTGTATATTGTATAAATCGTTGTTCCGTACAACCCAAAATCCATGGAAGCATAACCTACTCCATCAAAATCACAACTATAACCCATTATATGATTTGGAGGAGGACCTTCGGGAAGATTATAGGAAAGAGTACGCAAATATGTCCACTGATTTTGAGCGGATAATGCCATGGACATTAAAAGCAATAGGGCGAAAATTGACTTTTTCATATCGATAAAAATTTTCAATTCTTATGCTACAAATTTAATTGTTTTTTTTGAGAAAATCAAGTTATATTTGAAAATATTTTATAAATATATCTATCTGATTATCAATCACTTCAAAAAAAAAAAAAAAAAAAAAAAAAAAAAAAAAAAAAAAAAAAAAAAAAAAAAATCAATTGAAAAGTAGAAACTTTACGGTACAATTAACCGCAATACTGTTCCTATCAGAAGCACTCAATATCAAACAGTTTCGATTTCCAGAGTAGGGAAATGGAATGACTGAAAAGGGAGTTCTATCCTGCCCCCCTTTTATTTAAATTTCCAAATAAAAAATATGAAATATAAGAAAGAAGGAATAAACTTGAGTTAAAAATTTTTGAGATCTTTAATTAATGTTTTATAAGTCGAAAAAACGATTTTATCATCCTTTTTATTTTGATTGACCAGAATCAAATTAGACTGTATATCGCTTTCTATCAAATCTTTATACAAAGCTGAATAATCAATATGAATATTCTTATCTAATTGAATGTTATTACTTTTCATTAATTGCTTTAACATATCCGTACTTTCGGCATATATGATACAATGAAGATTAAGTTCTTCAATTTTTGGCAATAATGTTGAAAAAACATAATCTAACACATAACCGCAATTATCCAGGGATAATATTACTATTTTAGAGTTTTTCGGAATTTGGAAATGGGATATATAGAGTTCTATTTTTTGGGTTTGATTCAATAGAGAATAATCAAAAGTAATATTTTTTTTAG
>Ga0208195_1001704_pt1 | contig 23171 bp, 16 predicted proteins | sample AD_UKC077_MetaG_FD_184441 | JGI IMG/M metagenome (GOLD analysis project Ga0208195, IMG submission 184441) | Active sludge microbial communities of municipal wastewater-treating anaerobic digesters from USA - AD_UKC077_MetaG (SPAdes) (version 2) | ecosystem: Engineered > Bioreactor > Anaerobic >...
ACGTTGTCTCCAAAGTATCAATATAGATTTGATAGCTTTTTGCCTCAAGTCTCTCTAATTCACTTCTATGATTACTTATTGTGTTCCGTATAACTGCTGAAAACAGTCCTTTGCCTTCAAATTGTTCTTTTCGTTCTGTTTTACTTTTAGGGATAAGTTCACCCATCAGTTTTGCCAATTGGGGTGAGTAAACTTTCTCTCCATTGATTTCATTGATGCAGATATGGATAATTCTGACATACCGGATATTATAAAAGAATATTCGACCATGCTTCTAAAAGAACTAAATCAGACAAAGGAAAAAATAAAAACGCTTGCTAACATTTTATAAATTCCATGGCGGGTTCAGTGGTATGCGAGCAGCGGATTTCCGCTCAATCTCTCGTCCGTACCCGGACAGAGATTCACACGCAATCCGCCACGTAACTTATAATTTACCGTTAATTTTTTTTTCTGCAATCTGTAGAAAACTTTTAACTGCACTTTTGTAGTTAATAATAGAGTTTTTACTGTATCTTTGAAGTACTAACTTTCTTTCATATACAGCTAATAAGGCTTCAATTTGCATAAGACTATATTTTTTGCAAATATAACAAAACATTCGTAAATACAAATATTTTTACTTCTTTTTATTTTAGTTATTTATATGATATATTGGATTATATAATATTTATTTGAATTAAATCAAAAAATAATATACGAATGTTATAAGTTTAATATATACGAATGTTGTATCTTTGTTGCGTAAAATAGATGTTACCTGCAAGGCTGAAAAAAGAAAACGAACAGGAAAATAGAGAACATTGAAAAGAGAAATAAACCAAATAATAGAAAGATTGACTAAATTGAAAAATTTTGTTTTTGCCGACCCGCTTCTGCCCTTCGGGACAGTTGGGGAAGCCAGCGCACATTGCACACATTTGCAAATCGCACAGGCTAACGCTGAAACCCAAAATTGCAAAAGAGTGCAATCTTGCCAGCGCACGGAGAGAAACAACCAATAACTAATTGAACGAAAAATATATGTCGACAAAGTTTTTTACCAACAATGAAGAAAATACACTGCTCAAAAAATTTAAAGGAGTCTTCACATACAACCCAAACATTCAACATTTTGACGCTTTAGTTGGGTATTTCAGAGCTTCCGGTTATTTCAGAATCAGACCGTTTTTAGACAAAGTTCCTCAAATCAGAATATTGGTTGGAATCAACGTTGACAAGTTACTTGCAGAAGCACAAAAATCAGGACTTGAATTTTTTAAGAACCACGAAAAGACTAAAGAACAATTCATAAAGAAAATTCAGGATGATATTGAAGCTGCAAACTATGACAAAGAAACTGAAAACGGAATTCTTCAATTCATCGATGACTTAATTGAAAAGAAAATTCAGGTAAAAGCGCACCCTGACAAAAAAATTCATGCAAAAGTTTATATTCTCAGACCAGAACCATTCAACGAACACACACCTGCCAGTGTAATTACTGGCTCATCAAACCTAACAGATGCCGGACTTGGTGCAGGTTTTATGTTTAATTACGAATTCAATGTGCAGCTTACAGAATATCCCGATGTAAAATTCGCAACAGATGAATTTGAAAATCTTTGGAAAGATGCAGTCGATATTCTTCCTGTGGATATTCAAAACATTAAAAAGAAAACCTATTTAAATGATGAAGTAAGCCCGTTTGAATTATACATTAAAATGCTGGCTGAGTATTTTGGCAAAAACATTGACTACGACCCCGATTCAATGGGTGATTTGCCTCAAAATTTCAAGAAACTTTCGTATCAGGTTGATGCAGTAAATGAAGGTTTCAACATGTTGCAAAAACACAATGGTTTTGTACTTGCCGATGTTGTTGGGCTTGGAAAAACAGTTGTTGCTGCGATGGTGGCTAAAAAATTCATTCTGCAAAACGGCAGGGATTACACTAAAATATTGGTTGTTTTCCCTCCGGCAGTTGAAAAAAACTGGAAAAACACATTTAAGGACTTCAAAATCGACAGGTACACCAAGTTCATTACAAATGGAAGATTGGAAAGGATTTTAGAAGGTCACGAAGATTATTGGAATAAAGAAGAATACGATTTAATAATTGTTGACGAAGCGCACAAATACCGGAATCATAAAACCGGAGTGTTTCAGAATCTTCAATTGATTTGTAAAAGTCCGAGAGCAAACAAAGGTTTGATTGACGGGTTACAGAAAAAAGTTATTCTGGTTTCAGCAACTCCACTTAACAACAGACCGGATGATATTTTTTACCAAATCCAAATGTTTCAGGATGCCAGACAGTCAACGCTTCCAATTACAAACCTTACCTCGTTTTTTAGTCCGTTAATGGAGCAATACAAAAACCTGAAAAGGTTTGACGAACTCGATGTAAACAAGCTCCGTGAAATTTATGGCAAAATCCGAAAAAATGTAATTGAACCGATTACAATCAGACGAACAAGAACAGACCTGGAAAACATACAGGATTACAAAGCCGATATTGCAGCACAGGGAATTATTTTCCCGAAAGTTGAACCGCCAAAAAAAGTTGAATATGTTTTGGATGAAAAACTGAACGAACTTTTCTACAAAACTGTTTTTTACCTGACAGACACAGACAAATTAAAATACGCACGTTATCAGGCAATAGCCGGACTAAAACCGGAAATACAAAACAAATATTATGAGAATGCAGAGACGGTTTCTAAATCGTTGGCATTTATCATGAAAACACAATTGGTAAAACGTCTTGAAAGTAGTTTTTTTGCTTTCAAGATGTCGTTGATTGCTTTCAAAAAAGCAACTGACAGAATGATTGCCATGTTTGAAAACGACAAAGTTTTTATTGCTCCCGATACGGATGTAAACAAGCTTTTAGACAAGGGTTGGAACGAAGACGATATTGAAAAAGAAATTGAAAGGCTTGCCGAAGAAAACCCGAAAAACCAGACTTTCAAAGCCGATGACTTTAATGAAGGATTTTTGGAAGATTTGAAAAAGGATGCTGCATTGCTTAAAGAACTGGTTACAAGCTGGAATAAAATTGACTATGACCCTAAACTTGACGTTTTCGTTGATAAATTAACAAAACAGTTTCTCAACAAAAAAACCAACCTTGAAGGCAAATTGGTCATTTTCTCCGAATCAAAAGACACAGTGGATTATCTGGCTAAAGCACTTGAGCAGCAAGGCAGAAAAGATGTTTTGGTTATCTCTGCCAAAAACAGGAAAGCAAGTTACGAAACCATTGTAGAAAATTTCGATGCAAATTTTCCGAATGAAAGCGAAAAAGAAAAAGGCAGAGAACAAAAGAACGATTTCAATATTATAATCACAACCGAAGTATTGGCAGAAGGTGTGAACCTTCACCGTTCAAACGTAGTAATTCACTACGACACACCGTGGAATTCAACAAAGTTGATGCAGCGCATCGGGCGTGTAAATCGTATCGGAACCAAATCATCCAGAATTTTCAATTATGTTTTTTATCCTTCAGCACAGGGAGATTCCCAAATAAAACTGAATAAAACTGCCTTCATGAAAATTCAGGCTTTCCACACTGCATTTGGGGAAGACAATCAGGTATTTTCGACAGAAGAAATTTTGGACGAAGTAAAATTGTTTAGCGGAACTTACAAGGAAGAAGAAGATGAAAGGCTTAAATACCTTCATTTTCTGCGTGATTTCAAAAAGAAGAACAAAGCATGGTTCGACACCATTAGGAAAATCCCGCTTAAATCAAGAACTGGACGAAATTCAGATTCAATTAACAAGCCTGAATTAAGAGACGGAACAGCAGCCTTCTTGAAAACAGACAAGAAATTTGAATTTTATTGGGTTGACAATTCAAATCAATCAAGCGAAATAACACCCGTTGAAGCATTCAGAATTTTTGAAGCAGACCAGAAAGAAAAACGAGTTGAACTGATTGAAAGCCACCACGAGCATGTAAATACAGCTGTTGAACATTTTGAGACCTTGGAACATCAAGTAGTACAGTCGCAGTCTGACCCGGAAGCTTTGGGGGGCGTTGCACAACGTGCAAAAAAGTTTCTTTCTGAAATAATTAAACACCCTGTCCTTACTGAAAAACAGAAAGAGAACATTCAAAAAATTGTGGTGCTAATTGACATTGGTAAATACACCAATTTACCATCAGATGTGGACAGGCTGCAAAAACGAAAACTCAATTTGAGCAGCAGCATTTTTGAATTGGATAAAATTGCCAAAAACTACAATGTAGATATGTCGGACGCACAGAAAGGCACAAAAGGCAAAATAGAGAAACCGGTAATCATCATTTCAGAATCATTTGCATAGTTATGAACCAGCAACAAATTCAACAGCTTTTTCAGCTCAGGTATAACCAAAACAATTGGAAACAGTTTTTATCACAATCATTTTCCGATGCCCGTTTTCACTCTACACCAGATGTGCTAACCGGAATAAATACCGATGTTGCCACTCAGGTACTTCGTTTGGGGTATGTTAATCTGAATGAAAACGGAATAGAACGAAGTATTGCTGTTTATGACGTTACTCTTGCTCCGGGAATTGTTCTCGAACGCAACCGTGTCGGACTAAGAAACCTGTTAAGAAAATACTGGAAAGATATTGATGCTGCTTTTATTGTATATCACCGACCGGAAAATCCAAATTGGCGATTTACTTATGTTTCAGAACTCACTGGTTTCGATGCCGAAGGCGAACTGATAAAAGTAAAAACCGAACCGAAACGATATACCTACATTTTGGGAGAAGGCGAAAGTTGCCGGACAGCTGCCGAACGATTTGCCATTGTTGCCAAAAAAGGCAATAAAACTTCGCTTGACGATGTAAAAGATGCATTCTCGGTTGAAAAGCTTTCCAAATCGTTTTTCGATGAATACAAAAAGCATTATGAGCTTTTTTGTGATTACATGGTTTCAAAACCAAATATCCGCCAAACCATTTTTAACGGTGACGAAAAAGCCATCCGGGACTTTAATAAAAAATTGCTCGGACGTATTGTGTTCCTGTATTTCATTCAGAAAAAAGGCTGGTTGGGCGTTCCCGAAAACAGTGCTTGGGGACAGGGCGACCCTGATTTTCTTTGGAATTTGTTCAATAATGCACGAAACAAAGGACTTTTTTATTCCGAGTATCTTACCCGTCTTTTCTTCGATACCTTAAATACGCCCCGCCCAAACGACATTATTGAATTAAAAAAGGGCGAACCCATAAAAATTCCGTTCCTGAATGGGGGTTTGTTTGAAGAAGACAACAAGAATTACAGAAACCTGATTTTTCCGGCTGAATTGTTTGAAAACCTTTTTCTGTTTTTTAACCAGTACAATTTTACCATTTACGAAGACGACCCCAACGACCACACCGTAGCCGTTGACCCTGAAATGCTGGGGCATATTTTTGAAAACCTGCTCGAAGACAACAAAGACAAAGGAGCTTATTACACACCGAAAGAAATAGTGCATTATATGTGTCAGGAGAGCCTGATTGAATATTTGTGTACAACCCTGCAAATTGAAGATGAAGCCAAAGAAAAGGAAGCAGTGACCGCCTTGCTCAAACAAAAAGAAATGGCTGACATTTTAAAACCTGAACTTGAAAACATTAATGATGCGCTGGATAAAGTAAAAATTTGCGACCCTGCCATTGGTTCAGGAGCATTTCCGATGGGTTTGCTCAAAGAGATTTTCACAGCCAAACAAACTCTTTACACTTTTGAAAATGGCAACACTGAAGGTTTTGATGCTTCGGGCATAAAACTCAACATTATTCAAAACAGTATTTATGGGGTGGATATTGAAAAGGGCGCAGTGGATATTGCCCGCCTGCGTTTTTGGCTAAGTTTGGTAGTGGACGAAGAAGCGCCAAAAGCTTTGCCTAATCTTGATTATAAAATAGTAGTGGGCAACAGTTTGGTGAGTATACTGGGCGATGACATCATTGATATTGACTGGAACCTGAACGAAACCTCACACGGGCTTTTTGGTGCAGAACTGGCTTTGCAAAAAGCTGAATTGCTAAAAAAAATAAGTAAAGAACAAAAAGAGTTTTTCAATCCCAACAGCGATAAGAAAAAACTTGCAGCCGATATCCGCAAACTAAAAATTGATTTACTCATTAATCAATTAGAGTTAATGATTAAAACAAATGGCATTGAGACACAGCCTACAGGTAATGGCAAAGCTATTGAGAGTCAAACTGAACGTTATTTAGAAACAATTGGCTGGAAACAACAAATTAGCAAATTAAAAAAGCTTAAACTGAAGCCAGAAGAACCTCTTGTTTTCTTTGATTGGCAGCTTGATTTCCCGGAAATTATGAATAATCAGTTTGTTAAAAAAATTGGCTTTGATATTGTCATTGCTAATCCGCCTTATTTGAATGTCGAATTAATTGAGCCCAAACTCAAAGAAGTTTTACGAAGAAAATTCGATACGTTCTATAAACGGACAGATATTTTTAGTGTCTTTCTTGATTTCTCAATGAGCAAGTTGCTTAAAAAGGACGGTAAACTCGCTTTCATAATACCATCAATTGTACTCAATAATCTTAGTTATAAATTAATCCGCAATAAAATTTTAGTAAATAACTGGTTACATACAGTATTTTACACAGGAAATAAAATTTTCTCAGAAGTTACGGTTGATACGGTAATTTTATTATTGGACAAAACAGGGAACAAAGAAATAAATCTTATAAATGGATTGGACTTTTTTAATCCATCAAAAATGTCTGTGCCTCCAGATTTCTTTGAGAAATTTGGTAACATAATCAGTGTTTCGGGGGATAGTAATTCAAATGATGTTTTTGATAAAATTTTCAACAGTTCAAATATTAATATCGAATCTCATTTTGATGTATTTCAAGGCATTGTGACTGGAAACAATGCTGTTTTTATCTTTGATGAACCTGAACAATGGGAAAAATCTGGAATTGAAAATGAATTATTTCATGTGGTTCTTCATGGAAGAGATTTTGGAAAATGGATTATTAAAAATACTGACAGAAGGATTATTTATCTTGGACCGAAAGCAGAAATTAAGAAGTTTCCTAAAGCCAAAGAATATTTCTTACCATTCAAATCTACTCTTTCACAAAGAAGAGAGTGTAAAAATGGAGCAATTTTCTGGTATTCCTTACAATGGGCAAGAGATAAATCTCAATTAGATATTGTTCCAAAAATAATAATTCAAAATACAAGAAACGAAAGGCTTAAACCTCGGATTGTTGCAACAGTTGATGAAATAGGTGTTTATGGCTCGCAAGGAATGAATTTTGTCGTACCTAAGACCTATGAGTATTCGGTGTACTTTCTGATTGGTATTATAAATTCAAAATTGATAGATTATCTGTTTTCCACAAAGTTTCTTAACCTTGCGATAAAGGCGGATTATATTAAACAATTATCCTTCCCAAAACCAAGCAAACAAGTTCAATCTGAAATCGAGAAATTGTCAAAGAATATTTTAGAATTAAAGAAGAAAGGGAAAAGTACTATTTCTCTAGAAAAACAGATAGATAATTTAGTTTTTAAATTATATGGTTTATCGCTTAAAGAGATTCAAATAATTGACCCTGAATTTGAATTAAGCGAACAAGAATACGAAGCAATAAAATTGTAAACATGGCAATACCGGAAACACAATTAGACACATGGAGCCATCAGGGTTCAATAACAAACTCGGCAAACACGGGCAATTCAATAAAAAATGCCATTGATGCTTTTCAGGGCTTCCCGGATGGTATCACTTACAATGTTTACTTGCAGGGTTCATATAAAAACAGCACCAATGTTTATGGCGACAGCGATGTTGATGTTGTGGTAGAATTAACGAGTTCGTTTTACAACAATCTTACAGATGCCCAAAAAGCAAGTTTAGGTTTAACAACCGCTGCTTATGGTTATTACAGATTTCGTGATGACGTTGAAACTTGTTTACGTGCATATTATGGTACTGCAAATGTGGAAACCGGAAACAAAGTTTTTAAAATTGCGCCAAACACAAATCGGCTTCCGGCTGATGTTTTGGTTTGCTCTGAATACCGGCTTTACTATGGAACTCTGCATGCCAACAGATATCATACAGGTATTGCATTTTACACCAGAAATGAAGGACAGCGGGTTGTAAACTTTCCAAAAACACATTCTGAAAATGCAACTGCAAAACATCAGGCAACAAATAGTTGGTTTAAACCTACAGTGAGAATATTTAAAAATATACGTAAGTACATGACCGCAAATAATGGTTTCAACAAATCCATTGCTCCATCCTATTTTATTGAATGCCTGATTGCAAATATTCCAAACAACCAGTTTGGTACAAATTATCAAACAACCGTAATCAATTGCCATAATTATTTAACACAACATTCAATGGAAGATTTTATGTGCCTGAATGGAATTAGACCTCTTTGGGGTGATTCAAACGAAAACTGGAATCAGGATGATGCAAGGTATTTTTTAGAACAAATTGTAGAACTCTGGAATAATTGGTAATGCATCCATACTCAATAAATATCAACGACAAAGCAAAAGTTTACTGGATAATTGTTCCTTTAAGCTTATTGACTGGCTATCTGCTCAACGAGTGTATTCTTAAGAATATTGAATTTTACCAAACTTATTCATGGATTATTGACGCTCCTTCGTCCCTTGCATTCTTTGCCATTTACTACATACTCTTTGACAAGTACATCTGGAAATGGTTTGCCAAAGTAAAGTTCTGGTTTGTTACGCCTGTTTTGTCAGGTGAATATTCAGGTGAGCTTTTAAGCTCAAGAGACGAAATGCAGGAACCAACAGAAATTACAATCAAAATCAAACAAACACTGACAAAAATAAAAATCAGTCTGCATACAAGTCAATCAACCTCAAAAAGTGAAATGGCTGCCATCCTTGTAGATGAACCGGACGGTCCTCTTTTGATTTATGAATTTATAAATGACCATCGAAAAATAGCAGACCCAAACCTGACAATACATCGTGGCTTGACAAGATTGACCCTAAACAAAAAAGAAGAAACACTGGAAGGCATTTACTATACATCACCGGAAAGAAAAAATTATGGACAGATTAAAGTAAAAAAGAAATAGCCAGCGCACACAGCCAAGCACATTTGCAATTCACACAAGCCAACGCTGAAACCAAAAATTGCAAAAGAGCTTGTCTGCCTGCCAGCGCTTTTTTTGCCGACCCGAAAAAACAAAATTAGGACAGTGCTAAAATTGAAAATATAATGACTGAAAACAAAGCCCAGCAGGTAACAATGTATATAAAAAATAGGCGGGACAGTAGTAAATTCAAGGGTTGTAGCTCGTCTCAGCCTTCATTGTATCTTGACAGTGAAGTGCTTCGAAATCGCCTACTTTTCATATACTGAACCGTTACAAGCAAGCCGAAGAAAAAAGACAACGACACAATGACGATGAAATTTTTGCTGCATAAAGACAAAGAAAAATGAAAATGCTGACACACAAAACAACACATTTGCAAGCTTCGACACACAAATCGACACTTCGGCTTGCAAAAGAGCTGTTTTCTTGCTGACGCTCCCGACAAAATGATTAAATTTGGACTTTAAAATTTGAAAGAAATTATATGAATTTATTTGAAATATTAGTGGAGAAGACAAAGGTATGGAGAGATAATAATTACCAATCTGATGACTTTCCTGCTATTTCCGAGATATTATTATTTGCTAAAGAAGATGGCAAATTGCGTTTCTTGAGAGAACCGCAGTTTAGAGCAATGGAAGTATACTGGTATTTGAGAATTAAGCAAAACACACCTGACTTCATTACTTTATACAAAACCTTATTTTCAAAAAGGTCTGACTTTTTACAAGCGTTGAATATTGACAAAAAGCAAGAAATTCTTCAAATGATTATGGATGATGAAGATTATCTTGAAAGAATTAAAACTGATGATGAATTTGTAAATCGTAATAATCTTGAATCCTTAAAGGAATCTTTGGAATTGAGCTATCCAAGTTACATACTTGCTTTAGCAATGGGCGCAGGTAAAACAATATTGATTGGCTCTATCATAGCGACAGAATTTGCAATGAGTATCGAATACCCCGAAGCAAATTTTATGAAAAATGCTTTGGTTTTTGCACCAGGAACAACCATTATTGAATCGCTAAAAGAAATTGCAGACATCCCATTTAATAAAATAATACCGCCTCGTTTGTATCGTCCATTTATGGCAAATATAAAATTGACTTATACTAAAACTGGCGAGAAGGATATACCCGTTGAACAAGGTGGAAATTATAATTTGGTGGTAACAAACACCGAAAAAATAATGTTGAGAAAAATCCGTAAAAATTCGACACAAACACAACTTGAATTTGAAGAAAAGGAAAAGCAAGAACAATTACACGCAAATTTAAGACTTCAAAAAATTGCAAGTTTGCCTAATTTGGGAATCTTTTCTGATGAAGCACACCACACCTACGGACAGAAATTGGGAGAGGAATTAAAAAGAGTAAGAAGCACCATTAATTATCTTCACGAAAAGAAAGAAATTATCTGCGTTGTAAATACAACAGGGACACCTTACTATAAATCCCAAACATTAAAAGATGTAATCTTTTGGTATGGCATAGCTGAAGGGATTCAAGATAATATTTTGAAAAGTTTAGAAAACGGCATTAGAAGTTACAGCATTAAAAAGGATTCTGAAAGCACCAAAGAAATGATTGAGGATATTATTCAACATTTTTGGGATAAGTATGGTGCAATTAAAACCATTGACGGTTGCAATAGCAAAATTGCGTTTTATTTTCCAACCGAAGATGCCTTACTCGAAGGACGACCACATATTGAAACCGCACTCGCTAAAATCGGGCAACCTACTACAATTGTTTTAAAAAATACGCAAACATCGAAAAAAGAAGAAATTGACAGTTTTAATGCTTTAAACGACCCAAAATCTATACACAGAGTTATCTTACTTGTTGGCAAAGGTACTGAGGGCTGGAACTGTCCGAGTTTATTTGCAACAGCACTTATTCGCAAACTATCAGGTGCAAATAATTTTCTTCTTCAAGCAAGTACAAGATGTTTACGTCAAATTGCCAATAATAAACTAAATGCTACAATTTATTTAGATGGTAATAATGTTGCCACACTTGATAATGAATTGAAAGAAACTTATGGAAGCAGTTTACGAGAACTCAACGAGAAGAAAGCTGAAATGGTTACAAGACGATTATTCATTATTAAAACTGAAATCCCTAAACTTCTTATCAAAAAAGTAATTCAAAAGGTTGTTCAAAATGAAGAAGAGAGAAAACCAGTTATTCTTGAAATGCCTGCTGATACTAAAGAAGATAAAATTTCAATAACTACTTATAATCCGAATATTGTAAGCGAAGCAAAGGTTTTATACCAATCTGCTGAGGGCAATAAAACAATTTCAGTAAATCAAAGTGTTGATGTTTATTCTGCATCGCTTATGATAGCCGAAAACTATCATCTCGACCAATTTGATATTTTGAAAAAGCTAAAAAAACTATATACTGAAGAAGTTCCACACTACCATTTATTACAATTATTTGAACAAGTTGAAAGTCAGGTTTGCAATTACACTTTAACCACCGAAGAAATAGAAGAAGCACTTGCAATAATTCGTTTGACAAACTTTGATGGCGACAACAATTTTAAAACAGACGAAGAAGGGCGACTATATACAGAGATACGATATACAAAAGGTAATGACACTAATTTTCTTGATAAAGAGAAAACAGAAGCAAATTCAAACAATTTCGGATTTCATTACACTCCTTACAATTTCGATTCGGGACCAGAAAAAGATTTTTACATTAACCTGCTAAATATGATTAATGAAAAGCCCGAAGATGTTGAAGATATTTATTTTACTGGTGCTTTGACCGACCCAAATAAAACTGATTTTTATTTTGAATACAAAGGAAACGACAATCAATTTCATAACTATTACCCCGACTTTGTGATTCGTAAAAAACAAAAAGGCAAAAAAGAAGGTAAGTTTTATATAGTGGAAATTAAAGCAGAGAATGAAAGAGACGATACTATTGTTGGTGAAAAGGGAATGAAGAAGTTAAAAATGGATGAACTTGAAAAAATAAACAAAAATCGGTTTAAGTACGAAATTGTTTTTGTGCCTGGCAATTCGGTGCCTTCCGATAATTACAATAATGTTAAAGTATTTTTGAAAGCAGAATAATATGGCAGAGAAAAAAGAAATGAAAATAGCAGAAGTTAAAGGACGACCAATGCTACATTGGATTGGCAAACAACCATTAGAAACAGTAAAATCGTTCCCTTCACAACTTGTCGAAAAATTTAATTTAGAAGAAGCACCACAAGTGCCTACTTTTGAGAGTTTGAAAAAAAACTGGACAAACTTATTATTTCACGGTGATAATAAAGAAGTGTTAAGCACTTTGCTTGTAAATGGTTTTCGTGGTAAAATTGATTTGATTTATATAGACCCTCCTTTTGACAGCGGTGCTGATTATGTTCGTAAGGTTGAATTAAGAGGTGTTAAAAAAAAGGTTACTGGGGAAGAACAGTCATTAGTAGAACAGATTCAATATACAGATATTTGGGCAAATGATAATTATTTACAATTTATGTATGAAAGGTTGATACTCCTTCGTGAACTTTTAAGTGAAAAAGGGAGTATTTACTTACATTGTGATTGGCATAAAAGCCATTTTCTAAGGTTGCTTTTAGACGAAGTGTTTGGTGATGAAAACTTTTTTAATGAAATAATATGGGAAAATCAAGGTTCTTGGATTGAACCTGATAACAAATTTCCAAACAGACATAATAATATTTATGCGTATTCTAAAACAAAAGATAGAATCTTTAATAGATTATATGAAGCAAATTTTTCAAATAGTGTGAATTACAAAAGATGGTCTGACTATATTGTTGACGATAAAATATATGGTAATAATTATCCGTCTCAAGATTCAAGATTTAATACTTACCTACAGAAATTTATTGATGAAAATGAAAGAGAGCCTGAGATGGATGATGTAATCGTTGATTTTAAGGGTGAAGTATTAGGGAGTTTATGGTATATTAAAACAGTTGACCCAAAATCATCTGAAAATAAATATTATCCAACCCAGAAACCTGAATCCTTGATTGAAAGAATCGTTAAATCATCGTCTGATGAAAACTCAATTATTTTAGATTGCTTTCTTGGTTCAGGGACTATTTCAACTGTGGCTCAAAAATTAGGAAAAAAATGGATTGGCTGCGATATAAACAAAGGTGCAATTCAAACAACGAGTAAAAGATTACAAAATGTGATAAAAGAACAGATAAAAGAAATTGAAAAGGAAAAATCTAAATTAGATTTAGAAGAAAAGAAAACAATTTTTACCTCATTTGCTCATTATAAAATCAATGACTACGATTTACAAATTCAACATAATGAGCTGAAATTATTGGTTTATGAGCATATTGGAGTAAAGAAGTTAGCAACAGATAGTTTTTTCGATGGTACTCTTGGAACTGAATTGGTTAAGATTATTCCTTTCAATCATCCGTTATCATTACTTGATTTGCAGTTAGTAAAAACAGAACTTGAAAAACGAAAAGACGAAACGAGAAACATTGTTTTGGTTTCTCTTGGTATGGAGGTTAAAGTTAAAACCGCTATTGACGATTACAACAAACTAAGACCTGTAAACAAAATCAGAACGATAGAATTACGGACTGATAAAAAATATGGTTCGTTTTTCGTTCACAAACCAGCACAAGCAGAAGTGGAAATTACAAAAACAAAAGACAAAGGAAAGTTAATCCTTAAAGACTTTATTTCTCCGACAATTATTCAACGCCTGAATATTGACAGCAAACTATTTCAAGCACAAATAAAAGATTTCCGCAGTCAGATTGATGTTGTGCTTATTGACACCGACTATAATGGCGAAGTATTTAACATTTGCATAAGCGATGTGCCAGAGAAAAAGAAAGAGTTTGTAAAAGGTGAATACGAATTTGCCATCAAAAACAAGGACTCGAAAATAGCAGTAAAAATTATTGATATGTTAGGAGAAGAAGTACTAATAATTGAATAGCCAACGCTTCGTAGTCAAGCACATTTGCAGGTCGCACCAGCCAACGCTAAGACCAAAACCTGCAAAAGAGCTTGCCTACCCAAACGCACAGAAAGAAAGACAATGCAGCAAAAATGAAAGACAGTTTGACGAATGACAAGAACGGCCAGCTTGTAACAGGCGGTATATTTTATTGCCGTGACAGTGCGGGTTTCAGCGTTCCTTCAACTAATAAACTTTCGTGTAACTTGACAGGGAAGTGCTTCGAAATCGGCAACAAAAACATACCGCCAAACCGTTAGTGGCAACAAAAACAAACGATAATTAGACAATAAATGAAAAATATTTTATTTGTAGTTTTTATTTCAATGATATTTTTATTTGTTTGCTGTAACACAACAACGAATAAAAACATAATTGAAACAGAAATTTCTGATTTTGACAAAATTTTAGATAGTTTTCAAGTAAATGGTTCAATTCTAATTTATGATAACGACAAGAATACTTTTTACTCAAATGACTTTGATTGGGCTAAAAACGGAAAATTACCTGCATCAACATTCAAAATTCCAAATTCTATAATTGCTGTTGAATTAGGCATTATTGAAAATGATACAACTATTTTAAAATGGAATGGCGAGCAGAGAAAAATGGATATTTGGGAAAAAGATTTATCATTTAAAGATGCTTTTAGAATTTCCTGTGTTCCTTGCTATCAGGAAATTGCAAGGAAAATCGGAACAATTAAAATGAAAGAATATTTAGAAAAATTTGAGTATAAAAATATGATTTTTGACAGTTTAACGATTGACAATTTTTGGCTTGAAGGAAATTCAAAAATATCTCAAAAACAACAAATCGACTTTTTAAGGAAATTCTATTTTTCAAAATTTCCAATTTCTGATAGGACAATAAAGATTGTCAAAAATATTATGGAAATTGAGCGAACTGAAAATTACATTTTAAGCGGTAAGACTGGATTAAGTTCGATAGAAGAAAAATATAATGGTTGGTTTGTTGGTTATGTTGAAACAAAATCTAATGTTTATTTTTTTGCAACAAATGTAATTCCGACAGACGGATTGAATGTTGATGATTTTATTTCATCGAGAATTAATGTAACAAAAAATGCGTTAAAGCAAATGAATATAATGAAATGATAAATGCCACTAACATATGGTAGCCGATAATTGCCGGCTTTCGTGCCAACTTGATACTTTGGTGCTTTTAACGAACCGAAGTGCTAAATTGATACGAAAGTGCTGTAAATCCGGCAACTACGGCTACCATTTTTCGTTAACTGCAAGCGGCGGACAGTGCAGCAGAAACAGGTAGATTGACGACGACATAAAGAATAGTAAACAATAATAATTAAAAGTTGGGCCCGACACGAATTAGGGAAAAATGATGAAACAGCAAATTGAAAATTTAATAGGAAAAGAAAAGGAGCGAATTAATGCTTCTGAAAAAGAAAAAAGAGACAAACATTTAATAAGTCTAGGGCTTACTGATGAAGGAAAAAAAATTCGTCAGTATATAGATTATTACTCCGGTAATTCTAAATACGATGAAGAGAAAAAACAGTATTACATAGAAATTTCCGGCGCATTAGATGTTACAGATGAAGAATATCTTGAAATTTGCAAGTATTTTCCAACTGTAGATGAAAAAGTAAAAGTTTCTTTTGAAAGAAGTGGTGTGAAAACATTAAACGGTTTTGGAACATTCTTTTTCATTATCGCTTCAATTGCAGCACTTGTTACGATTATTGGATTTATAATGTATCTAGCGAATATGAATATGGATTATAATTTTGAAAGGGAAAATGCAATGTTAGGACTATCTTTAGCGTCTTCATTCTTACCTATCGCAATAAGTTCTTTTGCAGGTGGTGCAATTTGTAATGGGTTATCTTCAATTTCAAAAACAGCATTGTACACAAGAACGTTGCTTGAAAAACAATATCAGTTTATTGAATGAACGCCAGCAGTTAACAACAAGTAGGTTCAATGCCGCAGATAGTTCTCAGCTATTTGGATAAAGAAGTGCATTTGCGGCACTTAACCTACTTGCCGCCGTTATCTCTCATTAAAAAAGAATGCGAGTTGACAATATAGAGCCGAAAGAATTAGTATCTTGGCGAAAATGAAATTTTAGAATTATAAATGAATACAAAACACGATATAATAATTGGAGATAGCAGACAAATGGATTTCATTGAAGATGAGTCAGTACAACTTGCTATAACTTCGCCGCCTTATTGGCAATTAAAAGACTATGGCACAGAAAACCAGATTGGATATCACGAAGATTATGAAACTTATATCAACAATCTAAATTTGGTTTGGAAAGAATGTTATAGAGTTCTTGAAAAAGGATGCCGCCTTTGTATAAATATTGGAGACCAATTTGCTCGAGCTGTTTATTACGGTCGTTACAAGGTAATTCCCATTCGGACAGAAATTATTAAGTTTTGTGAAAGTATTGGGTTTGACTATATGGGAGCTATAATTTGGCAAAAACAAACTACGACAAATACAACCGGAGGTGCATCTTTGATGGGAAGTTATCCAAATCCAAGAAATGGAATTATCTCAATTGATTACGAATTTATTTTAATCTTCAAAAAACTCGGTCAAGCAAAAAAAGTTTCAAAAGAAATAAAGGAGCAATCAAGTATGACCAAAGAAGAGTGGAAAGAATTCTTTCAAGGACATTGGAACTTTGGTGGAGCAAGACAAGACGGACATATTGCAATGTTTCCAGAAGAACTGCCACATAGATTAATAAAAATGTTCTCTTTTGTGGGTGATACAGTTTTGGATCCGTTTCTTGGGAGTGGAACAACATCTTTGGTTGCAAAAAAACTTAATAGAAATTCTATTGGTTATGAAATTAATCCTGAATTCCGGTCCTTTATTGAAAAAAAACTTGGAATTAATGAGCCAGAATTAATGCAGTCCGAAATTGACTTTCATTCTCAAAAACTTAAAATGGATTTTGAAGAAGAAATACAGAAACAACCCTATATTTTTAAAGATTTTCATCAATTTGATAAAAAAACAGACCCAAAAAAATTACAATTCGGTTCAAAAATCGACAAAAACAGTAAGGACAGAGAAGATTTTTACCGAGTGAAAGAAATTATTAGTCCTGAATTAATAAGACTAAATAATGACTTAATCGTTCGACTTATTGGAGTAAAACAAAACAAAAATGCTAATGGAGATGCAATAGATTTTTTAAAAGAAAAAACTGAATCTCAACAAATTTTTCTACGGTATGATGAACACAAACACGATAAAGAAAATAATTTATTAGCTTATGTTTATTTAAAAAATAAAACATTTCTTAATGCTCACTTAATCAAGAACGGATTTGCTTTTGCCGATACCTCTTTAGAGTATAAGAATAAAGAAAAATTCATAAAATTACAACATCAATATGGCAAAGAAGCAAACCAAGAAGTACGCTAAACCTTTCGGTACTAAAGAAAAAGTGTTAAATTATGCAAGTAACACCTATCAATTAACACGCCCCAAAAAAGTAGGTGCAGTTATGGCATTAATCAGAGAATGCCAGCCACAAGCATTAGAAGAATGGGAGGAATATTATTTTGAAAAGGCTTATACTGCTACCAAAGAACCAATAAAAGTAACACAGGAATTATTAGATGAACTTGGAGAAAGACTTTATGCGAAAATTACTGAAGTTGTCATTCCTGAATGGACTAAGGCTTTTGAGGATTTGACTTTAGAAGATTGTAAAGAATATATCTATCAAGTTACCATTGTTAGAACTTATGATGGCTTTTTATTAGAAAAATCGGTAGTTAATGACGGACTTGCAAAATCTTTTCCAGAAGTTGAATTTGAGGAATCGGATGCCGAATTAGACCACGCCGGTGACATTGATTACATCGGGAGAGTAGGAAAATATGCCTTTGGCATTTAAATCAAACCTATAACGGCAAGTGCCAATTTTGGAAACTATAAAGTCACAGACAGAATGGCTGCAAGTTTTCAATCTTTTGAGAAAGAATTTGGTGGTAAGGTCTTTGTGATTTTTTCTACAAGAACAGGAAGTAAAAAGAGTATTGTTAATAAAGAAATTTTAGACGAGATAAAAATAGAAATCGAACGTTTAAAGAAATATAAAAACGAGAGATAACAAGCAGTTTGGCAAGATTTTTTCTGCCGCAGGCGCAACACAGAAAAAAACCTCGCCAAGCTGCCAAACCGTTATAGCCAATGCTGAAAGAACGTTCGTCCAAATAACAAACATCGAAAATAAACGAAACTTGAAAAGCCTTTATACACTAATATTAATTTTCCTTTGCTCTAACCTTGCTCAAGCACAACCTGGTTGGCAAGATTTTACAAAGCGTTATTCTTACAATATTCTTGACAAAAACGGAAAAGAAATTTCGTTTAAAAACAACAAAAATTACAGCATAATGATTGACAGCGTGTTGTATAAATCTCCCAACATTCCACAAGATTCTTTAAAACCCGCATTAGTAGATAGCTACAACGGTTTTGAAAATCAAATTCGTATCAATGACTTTTCTCTTGCCATTCCACAAAAAAAATATCAACAAAGTCATAACCAATTAGAAATCAAAATTATTCACAAGAATGATACAATGTATATTTGTCAATCTTCGGGAAGAGGGAGTTTTCGGAGTATAGATTTTCAAGGTAAACCAATAAAACAAACACCTGATTATACGCTTCAATTTATTGCAGGACATTATTACTTTCCGAGTTGGGCAAAAAATCTTTTAGACAACATTCCGCAAACAAGTGGAAATACAAAAATTGTAAACGTAAGCCAACAACATTTCATAATACCGAAATCCGTTTATGATTCTGTTAATTATATCAGCCCCAGATATGAGAACAGACAAAAGCATTACGATGAAGCTGAAAACTCGGTTGTAAAGAACTTTATGAAAGGCTATTTTTCATTTGAACGTCAAGTACAACTAACAACATTTGACAGGTCTGTTTCGCCTTTTAATAAGCCCCGTTGGAGTACTTGGGGAAGTTCTTATTTTCCAACCAAGGAACAAGATGAGTATTTGGGGAATGTTCAGTTTTCTTATGATACTTTAAATTATTCAGGCGGTAGAGGAATGATTGTAAGATATAATTACAATGAAAACAAAATGAAAATTTGGTCGCCTACCGAAAAATTAATGTTTTCGTCCACCGCACTTTTATATAAAGACACGTTCAATGATGTTTATTACAACAGAAGTATAATACGAGATTCTAACTGCAAAGAACTGATTTACAAATGTGATTTTGTAAATAAATTTTACAACTCAATAGATGAAGGCAAAGTGTGGAAAGAAGATAAACGGCTAACTCAACTGTACAAAACTCACGGGTTTAGACAGCTTGAATTTTTAGACCAAAACCACGCTCTGATTTTTAAACTCGATAAAGTCAAAGTCAAAAATAAAAAATACGATTTACAGCAAGGCACCTATTATCTATTAAAGGATTTTCAAATCATAGATTCACTCAAATCACCTAATGACCTCCATTACAATGACAATTATAATCGTTATAAATATGAAATAAAAAATGACACTATTTTTCTTGGAAGTTGGTCTTACAATAAGTTTCAAGTAGGAAAAACTTATTCCCAACCCTTTTTAGTCAAGGATAATGACAATTGGAAATTTAAAGTTACCGAGCAATTATTTTACAGAACTAAAACCGAACCTAAAATGGATATGATTACTTACCAAAATTTCAAAATACTGAACAATTTAATGTATCTGAATACTGAAAATGGAAGTTTAGATTTAAAAAGTGATTTATTAAAACTACACGAAAATGGGTTAATTCTCGAAAATGGAGAACATATCTACATAATAGGTTTAGGCATCGGAACTTTATTATCCTTTGATGGCGGCAACACTTGGTTTGTTTATCCTCTGCCGTTGGAAAAAGACAGCCGATATGATTTTTTAGAAATAAATGAACAAGGCGTAATATCACATTTAAAAAACAGTTGGACAGGAAACGGATATGAGTTCAATAAGGTTTTTAGCCAGTTTAGTAAAATTGAAGTTAAATGAAAAACTTACTCTATAATGGTCCCCTTTTTTAGGACAACAAAATTAAAAAAACTGTCCTAATAAAAGGGGACACTTAACATATAGCGATTTTTCTTAATACTACAGCAATACAAATTTAGTAGTAATTGTTCTTAAATTAAAGAAAGGAGGTTTCTATCAAACAAAAGTGGTAATAAGAAAGGCTTTTTATTGAGACAAACCCGAGCTCGTTAAAGTAGGGGATTTTAATTAAATGCAAATATTATGAAAACTTATAAAAAATTCTTTTCAGTAATAATTATTCTTATTGCTAGCATTTCTATGACATTAGCTGGTCCAGTTCATATTGAAAAAAAAGGTGGTAAAATCCATATTGACGGTACTGTACGATATCGCTCCGTTGAGTCGCAGACTTATGCTGATGGAAGCTTAAAGTATTTAATATGCAAAGGCAGAGGTAATAATCTTTGTGATCATGATGCGTCAATTGTTGTTAATGATGTTAAAATTCCAATTGCTGAGGTTGAAATGATGATATCTAAGGCATTGAAAAATGGAGAGACTTCTGGAAGTGGTGATATACAGGGAATTCCAGTTGTGTGGAAAGATGCAGAATTGTTAGATGGGAAATATTTAGAATATATTGTGGATATCGGCAAAGAATAGGTAGAATTACAAGTGAGGAAAGTGTCTGTTAGTATGAAACGTATTATTATCCTAATTTTCATATTTCTTTCTTTTGTTGTAAAATCTCAAACTTTTAAAGTTTTATCCTCATTTGATTTATACAACGAAGTGAGTAAGTTGACTTAATACTTTTCATTTGTTAAAGTTAAAGGTAGCTTAGGCGACTATTTGATATGGAGAGATATGGGTGCTGATACTCTGTTTTATTTAAATTATGATAATGATAATTTAAAGCTAATTCCTGTTTTAATCAATAATCATTCTTATTTTGACAATGAGTATCTTGATTATCCAGATGATGCATTTCAAACAGAACAAACCTTATTTATTTTAGCGCAAAACAGGGTGCTTGAATTTGAGAAATTAGACAATGATATTGTTTATTATAGAGATATCTATATTGAAGAATCATTAAAAAATCAATATTTGAGCTATTATTCCAATATCTTAAGTGTAAGCAAATGCTGTTTTATTTTGTCTAATCAATATAGCTTTTCACGGATAGATAAACTTTGGGATAATTATCGTATTGCGATTTATGATAGAAAAACTGGTAAACAATTGGATTCTATATCTTTAGATTTAGGAAAAGGTATATTTACAGGCTTTGGGATGGGGCAACATATTGATCATAAAAATAATAAGTATGTAATGTCCCATCCTACTAAATTGGAATTTTACTTGTTAGATAGTAGCCTGACAATTACCGATACAATTTGTTTGCTCAAGTCAAACATTTTAGACATGGATTCAATATGCTCTTCCAGTTTTCCTTTATCTCTCATCTTAATATACTTCTCAACATTCTTATCTTTTTTGAGATAATCTTTGTTCTTAAGATAAAATTCAATCACAGCTTCAACATCGGCCAAATTACCTTTGACTCTGTCTTTATTATCATTGGTATTCAAAACTTGTTTTGTCCAACCGGTCATGAATATGATTAAAAGATCCGGGTTCTTTTCTGTAAAATTCAGAATTCTCGCATCCAATCCGATAGATACATGAGTGCAACCTGTCAGCCATTCAATAAAAAACGCATTGACTTCTTTGCGTTTGCTCATCTGTTTTATTGCCCATATAATCCAGTATATCAAATAGTTCTGTCATAGCTTTTCCTATTTATCCATTCAAGTTCGAATCGCGGTGACAGGTCGCAACCTGTCAGTAAATCAATGTATTATCAACATAATCAATACAATAATCACTATAATCACAAACATGGCATTAATTAATAATCGTGATTCAATAAATTTATTCATGTGTGCTTGCATTTGTGTCTAAGTCCAGTTGTCTGCCCTCTTTTAATGCTTTATTGTCCATTCCGGAACCCAATCCAAGTCCGATGACGAGCCCAATGGGTAAGCCTATTGACAAATAGGCCATACTATCCCAACACACTCCCATCAAAATACCGATTGGAAGACCAAATACAGCCATTCCCAGTGCCATCCACATATTTCGATAGTAGTTTTTGGGCACGAGTTTAAGATTTTTTTCCAGCAATTTGAATATTTTTTGCAGTCTCCGTTCGAGCTGTTTTTTCAATTCGTTCCCGGTACCTGTAACTGCATTAATTTCATCAATGTCATTATTGATGGAACTCACTATTTCATCCGGTAGTTCCCTTTTTTCCAGTTCGTTCAACAGTTTTGTGAATTGAGAAATCAATTCATTCAATTTTATATCCTCATTGTCAGCTTGATGGTTGAGTTTATGTAATTTCATCGTGTGTATTTTTTATATTTGACGTTTCGTGTATTCCCTGTAGCTGTTAACTTAATGTTTATCCTTTTTTATCACTTTTCTAACTTTTTCAAAAATTACATTTGACAAGGATTTCACATCGCCAAAAACATTTTGGGGAATATTGCCGATCTCTTCAATATCGCTCTCCGTGAGATTCAATTTTCCCATAACATCTTCAAAATTAGCTTTTTGCATCATTTCTCTGTCACTTAAAATGATTTTAAGGGCTTCTTCTTTGCTTATTTCACCGCTTCTAATCATATTACTTAATTGTGGCAATCGTCTTGAAGTACCAAATCTTTTTTCCCTAATGAAATTGGTAAACGGTTCCGCGATACAATCAAAATGTCTTGTATACTCGGACTCAGCGGGCTCTTTCCAATCCATCTCTTTTTTGAGGAGTTCTCCAATTTCCTTATCTGAAGGATTATCCAAATAATACAAAATGTTAACCTTTTTCCCAAAACGACCCATCTTAGTATAAAGGTAGCTACTGATAAAATTCAATTTTGGATAAATCAGAAAACGGTCAATCATTGAGTTGCTGATTTTCTTATCTTTTTTGAGAATAGCTTTTAATCTATCCTGATCGTAAA
>Ga0208195_1001706_pt1 | contig 23165 bp, 21 predicted proteins | sample AD_UKC077_MetaG_FD_184441 | JGI IMG/M metagenome (GOLD analysis project Ga0208195, IMG submission 184441) | Active sludge microbial communities of municipal wastewater-treating anaerobic digesters from USA - AD_UKC077_MetaG (SPAdes) (version 2) | ecosystem: Engineered > Bioreactor > Anaerobic >...
ATTCCCAAGATGAACCGAAAAATGAGCGAGTATCTTAAAATGATAACCGCAGGAAATCATGACAACTTATCAACCGGCAGCACAATGGACCTAAATACCGAACATAATAAAACAATACGCTCCGTATACAATTTCTCCGACGGAACGTTAAGGCAGATGTATCTGGCTTTCCGGCTGGCTGCTGCAAAGGTTTTTTCTTCCGAATGCGTAACCCCTGTTTTTATGGATGAGACACTTGTATATTATGATGAAGAAAGAAAGAGGAGTACTTTTGATTTCCTGTACGAGCTAAGCAGACATAATCAGATACTGTTTTTCGCAACCGATATGGAAGAATCCCTTTTGGAGGGAAAAGATATAACGGTTATTCAATTAAATAATTAAAAACTATTTCGTTCCGTAGTTACGTAAAAAATCCGCTTTACAACTGCAGTCTTTACCGTTATCAACACCCGTGTCTTTGCATATATCACAATCATATTTTCTTATAAGATAATCTTCCGGAATATTGTTGTGCTTGAACAGCAGCGACATTTCATAATTCTTATTCTTTATCTCTTCTGCAACGGCTTTCTTGTCCGGAGAAAAAGCCTGTTTGAAGTGCAGATCGTTTATTTCATTGTACAGTTTTTCAATCTGAGGAGATTTTTTGAATACTTCCGCTTTACGGCTTTCAAAAAGCATGGAATTCTTCATATTTATGCCTTGGTAATGTTCTTGAATAATCATACGCAGCTGGTCGGGAGAAAGGTCTCTGATGGATTTGTCCTTCTCGATATCATCAAGATTCTTGAATTGGTTTTCATACCAGGTGGAAAGTATTTTGTCCACATATGCTATATTGGGATTGGATATTTTAACCGTCTTCTTCAACGCTTCTTCGACAATTTCAAAACTGTAGTGATACTCGTTAAACCACTTGTTGATAAGGTCCGCTTCATACTGCGTGAACGGGGCCTTTCTGTTCAAAGCTTTTTGAATTCTTGTGTGCATATCTTTCATCTTGTCCCGTTCCTCAAATAATGCTTCCACATCAAAAACCGTTTTTACTCCGTTTTCAAACCAGTCTTTGGCAACCGCTTCAATGTAGTTACGGGTCAAAGCACCCTTTTCGTTGCTTACGGAAAAAAGCATAACCATGACCGGATCTTCAAATCTGTATTTTTTAAACCATTGCTCTATACATCCGTACATATATATAGGCATATTACCGTCAAAGAACTGGTCGTTAATGGCGGAAATTACAGACGCTTTTTCTCCCAGATCATCAGGCTTTAAAGAAGTTCTTTCTTTGTAAAGACGGTCTATCTCTATTCCCTTAATGTCATTTACAAAAATGTCTTTTTCACTGACGGATAGAAGATGTTTCTTTGTAAGTTCTTCCAGAGCGGACGTAAGTGCCGTTTCTTCAACATCCAGACGTCTGGACAATTTAATAATATCGACGGTTCTTTCGGTTTTCTCCAAAAAACAGCAGTAAGTGTATACCTTCACTGCCTGCGGTGAAAGCAGCGGAAGATATTCAGATAAGAAAATGTCGGGAATTAATGTGTCGGAATACAATATGGATTTGCTGTCAAATTTGTCTTTCATGATTATTTCCTTCTTGTTGATTATTATATATAAAAAAACTTGGCAAGTAAATGTAAGCGAGAAACCTGCTTGAAAAAATGTATAAAAAGTATTAATATACATCTACATGCGCCTGTAGCTCAATTGGATAGAGCGTTTGACTACGGATCAAAAGGCTGGGGATTCGAATTCTCTCGGGCGCGCCAGACAGTAAGACATGCAACATTGTGTGTCTTTTTTCTTACAGAGATTAAGTCGGACCGAAATATATGAAAAGGCAATTTAAGAGAAAAGAGTTATAAAAGTCGCATAAAATGTCACATTTAAGCATTTTAAGAGAGTAATGTGTAATTTATAATAGAATTGTCGGGAAAAAAGCATGACAATCATCAATACTGCATCATATTGTTCCCTTTCTTATGAAGATTCCGGCAGAAAGTCTATTAAATAGCATATATTTTCAAGAATATCTCGACATTTATTATATTATTCCTATTAAATGTCACATTTACATTATTGTGCATTTATAAAAACCGATTTACAATCAAAACATAAGAAGTAATGCCGGCGCCTGTTATTTCTCAGAAACAGTTAAGAAAGGAAAAGTGAATATGAAAAGAAAAACAGTTATGCTTATAGCAGTAATTCTTGCAATAGTATTTATAACGGGGCTTGCATCATGTACCCCGCATGAAATCAGGATTTCTCCTTCTATCAACACCGCAAATGCTTTGGAAGACAGATATATAGTTGTGGAAACGGAATATAATGTTGCTACTTATGGCGGAGAACCGATAATGAAACCTACCGTTGCTCAGTTTAACAACATAAGCAGGCAGAAAACACTGAATGCAAGGCTGAATGCTTTCAATGAAATGGTCGGCAGAGATTCCGGACAAGAGAGAAATGAACAACTATACCAGTCATATGAAATCAGACAAATTAACCGCTATCTCTTTTCCTGTGAATACTTTACCGGCTTTGAAACGACGGTTACGAACAAAGGCGTTAATATGCTTGTAGGTTCGGAAATCAACGGAACGCTTTTAATGAATTTCCCGGCACTTTTAGGAACAAAGCAGGAATCCGATTCCTGGACGGAATTCATGGTGCTGTTTGAAGAAGCGAGAAAAGCCGCAGGGGCAAAGGAAATAACGAAGGAATATATGGCTACCGACAATGTCAGTTACGTGTTTGACGGCGACGATCTTACCGATCTTACATTGCGTATCCTTTATAAAGCTCCCGATGATACAAAACAGCAGGAAGTTCCCATGAAACTCAATGAAATAAAAAAGTGTTTTTTGGAGAAAATACAGATATTTATGTCCTTTACGGAAGATCCGTTAATGGATTATGAAGAATACGCAAATACAATTTTGGAATACGTTTTACAACAGGAATAGGTATTATTTCAAAAGCAGAAGAAAAGGACAGATAATGTCCTTTTCCTGTCTGTGAAAAAGAATATAATCTTTATACGGTATTAGAAATAATTAAGTAAATTTTAATGGTTATTATAATTTTCCTATTAAATATCACATAAACAACATGATGCAATTGTGAAAACTGATTTACAATCAAAATCTTAAGTTGTATAATATAGGTACTAATTATTTCATAAAAAGTGCTATTCAAGGGCATGGGAGGGATAAATGAGAAGAAAAACAGTTATAGTAATAGCAGTAATTATTGCAATAGGATTTGTAATGGGGCTTACCTCATGTACCCCGTATCATAAAAGACCTAGACCGTCTATCAACACTGCAAATGCTTTAGAAGACAGATATGTCATTAAAGAGTTTCCTTATGATATTGCCACGTACGGCGGAGAACCGATAATGAAGCCTACCGTTTCTCAGTTCAATAACATCAGCAGACAGAAGACACTGAATGCAAGGCTGAGTGCTTTTAATGAAATGATCGGAAGAGATCCCGTACAGGAAAGGAATGAGCAACTGTACCAGACATACGAGATAAGACAGATGAACCATTATCTGTTTTCCTGTGAATACTTTACCGGTTTTGAAACGACGGTAACAAACAAAGGTGTTAATATGATTATCGGTTCGGAGATTGACGGAACGCTTTTGATGAACTTCCCGGCACTTCTGGGGACCAATCAGGAATCCGATGCATGGGAGGAATTCATGATATTCTTCAATAATGCAAGAAATGCGGTAGGAGCAAAAGAGATAACCAAAGCGTATATGGCTACTGACAATGTAAGTTTCGTCTTTGACGGCGAAGATGTCACCGATCTTACATTACGCGTTCTTTACAAAGTTCCCGATGATACCGAACAGCAGGAAGTTCCTATGAGTCTTAATGAAATAAAGGGATGCCTTTCAGAGAGAATGCAGGTCTATATGTCCTTCACGGAAGATCCGTCAATGACATATGAAGAATATGCAAATACAATAGCGGAATATGTTTTGTTCCTGGCAACGGAATAAACGATATTATATCAGGAATCAAAGAAAAGGGCATACAATGTCCTTTTTTTTCTGCCTGTAGAGGTGTATAATATCAATGATTATAATTGGCGAGGGAGTGGATGATAATAAAAGTCAAAAATATAAAAGGAGTTGCCTTACCTCACAGGAAAGGAACTTCGGAGATTCCTACGGAAATTCTTCCAATCCCGAAGCTTGTTGAAATCCCCATGCAACAGCATATCGGAGCACCCTGCAAAGTGCTTGTCGGTAAAGGGGATTATGTTTATGTAGGACAAGTTTTGGGAGATTCGGAGAAGTTTGTATCCGCACCGATTCATTCGAGCGTATCCGGTAACGTTGTGCAGATAAAAGATATAATCCTGCATAACGGCGTAAAATGTGAAAGCATAGTTATTGAGACCGACGGAAAGCAGGAAGTTTTACCGGGTATAGACCAACCGGATATATCGACAAAGGAAAAATTTCTTAAAGCTGTTCGAAACAGCGGATTGACGGGTTTGGGAGGAGCCGGATTTCCCGCTCATGTCAAACTGGACACAAAGGAAAGAATACCGGAAGCTCTCATTATAAATGCTGTGGAATGTGAACCGTACATTACCTGTGACTACAGAGCAATAATAGAAGAAGGAGGCGAAATAGTAAACGGAGTTAAGCTTCTTTTAGATAAACTGGCCATTCCCAAAGCATATATTGCAGTGGAAGACAATAAGCCTGCGGCATTTTCCCTGCTCAAGGAACTTACAAAAGACCATTCCGGGATACAGACGGTTATGCTTAAGACAAAATATCCGCAAGGTGCGGAAAAAATGCTCATTTATGCCTTAACCGGAAAAGAAGTACCGATGAACGGTCTGCCCATTGACATAGGAACGGTGGTCATGAATGTAACCAGCGTGCTGGCATTATACAAGTACTGCAAGACAGGAATGCCTCTGGTTTCCAAAAGAATCACCGTCGAAGGCAGCGGAGTTAAGAATAGAGGGAATTATCAGGTCGTTATAGGAACACATATAAAAGATATATTTGAATACTGTAAAGGTGATAAAGAAAAAACGGTAAAGGTGCTTTGCGGCGGTCCCATGATGGGAACAACTGCGGAGAGCTATGAGTCGCCGGTTATTAAACAGAGCAACGCATTTCTGTTTATGACCCCGGAAGATTTGGATTTTATGGAAGAATCGGCATGCATAAGATGCGGCCGATGCGTAGAGGCATGTCCCATGGGACTTATGCCCCTGACAATGAACAGATATGCCTTGGCCAAAATGACCGAGGAATTGGAAAAATATAATATAATGAACTGCATTGAATGCGGATCCTGTTCATATGTCTGTCCGGCAAAGCGGCATCTTGTACAGTCTTTCCGTGTAGGAAAAGATCTTGTGAGGAAAGCGAAGGTGAAAAATGGATAAATTAATAGTATCGTCTTCACCGCATATAAAGGACAAAGCCACCACATCAAGGATAATGCTGGATGTTATAATAGCATTAATGCCGACAGCCGTATTATCGGTATACTATTTTTCCTATATTTCGGCGCTTATCATAGTTGCTTCAGTTTCATCATGTGTTTTGTTTGAGTATCTTTTCAATCTGATAACAAAAAAGAGACATACCGAAACCGACCTTTCCTGTGTTGTTACCGGTCTGATTCTGGCAATGAATATGCCTCCTTTGAAGTCTTCGATTATTTTAAGCGTTATAGGCGCATTTATCGCCATAGTGGTAATCAAAATGCTTTTCGGAGGAATCGGGCAGAACATATTCAATCCGGCTGCTGCCGCAAGAATTTTTCTGACTACCGCTTTTTCCTCTTTAATGACGGTATATGTGGCTCCTTTGACCGACGGAGTGACGGCGGCAACACCTTTGGCCATACCCAAAGGAGAGATGTTACCATCCTATCTTGACCTGTTTCTGGGAAAAACACCGGGGAGTTTGGGTGAAACCGCAGCGGTAACACTTATAGCAGGCGGAATATATCTTATGATAAGAAAAGTAATATCATGGGAAATCCCGGCGATATATATCGGAACGGTTGCCTTGTTGAGTTTTACATTCGGTCAGGATCCTCTCTACAGCATACTTGCGGGAGGATTGATTTTGGGTTCCATATATATGGCGACCGACTACACTACCAGCCCCGTTACACGTAAAGGAAAAATTGTTTATGCTGCAGGATTAGGTTTAATGACAGCAAGCATAAGGAAGTTCGGTTCCAATACCGAAGGCGTTGCATTTTCACTGCTTACCATGAATGCGCTTGTTCCTTTGATAGACAAATTCACGGTGAAGAAAACTTTCGGGAGGATTAAGAAGAAATGAAAAAGTATATAGCTCCTGTATTAAGTCTTTTCCTTATAACCCTCTGTGTCGTCGGACTGCTTGTGCTTACCAATCGTTTTACCAAAGGACCGATTGAAGCCAAAGAGAAAGAAGAAGCGGAAAAAGCAATGAACATGGTGCTTTCCGGCGGTGCGCCTTTTACGGATATTTCCGAAGAGGTGATGAAATTGGACATCAACACCAAAGCGAAATTAAAGGGAGTGAGCAAAAGCGCTAAAGGATATGTCTTTACTATGGTTGCAAAAGGTTACGGAGGAGAAATGGTAGTATTTGTAGGAATAAATAACGAAGGAGCTGTGGAGAACATTGTAATAGGGGACAATGATGAAACTCCTAACATAGGAAAGAACGCGGAACTTCCGGAGTTCACCTCCCAGTTTACCGGTTTTACAAGGCAGGACGATATAGCCGATAATGTTGACTATATAACAAGGGCGACGGTTACCACCGATGCTGTTATTTCGGCGGTGGAAAGTGCTCTTTTGATACATGCAGAGGTGGTTAAATGAAAAACAGATCTTTACAGGAACTTTCAAAAGGTATAATCAAAGAGAATCCCACATTTATATTGGTGCTCGGAATGTGCCCCACGTTAGCCGTCTCTACTACTGCTAAGAACTCTTTTATGATGGGTATAGCAGCGACAGCGGTACTTGTTTTGTCCAATATAATTATATCGCTTCTGAGAAAGCTCATACCCGACACGGTCAGAATACCGGTATATATAACCGTAATAGCAGGCTTTGTAACAATAGTACAGTTGCTTATGAAAGCATTCCTGCCGGAATTGGATAAGGCATTGGGTATATACATTCCGCTTATAGTTGTAAACTGTATTATTTTGGCTAGAGCCGAGGCTTTTGCAGGCAAGAACAATGCCTGGTATTCATTGTTGGACGGTCTCGGAATGGGTCTGGGATTTACCCTTGCACTGACGGTTATAGGTACAATAAGAGAGTTTTTGGGGAACGGTGCGATTTTCGGGCAGGAGATTATAAAGAACATACCTATGCCTGCAATTTTTGTAACACCTGCAGGCGCATTTCTTGTGCTGGGTTCGCTTATGGCACTGGTTAGCGCTCTTACCCGTAAGAAAACCGAAATCAAGGATTGTGCGGATTGCCCCATGCAATGCGAAGCAAAAGATAAGAAAGGAGAAAGCCGATGAACACAGATACATTTAGAATGATTATATATATATCTTTCGGAGCTATCCTGATGAACAATTTTGTTCTCTCCAACTTTTTGGGAATCTGTCCCTTTCTGGGAGTATCGAAAAAACTGAGTTCCGCTGTGGGAATGGGGGTTGCCGTTATATTTGTAATGGCTCTGGCTTCGGTTGTAACTTATTTAACCAACACCTATCTTCTGGTTCCTTACAATCTGGAGTATCTGCAGACACTGACATTCATACTGGTAATAGCGGGATTGGTGCAGTTCATAGAGATGTTCATGAAAAAAACCATGCCTTCGTTATATAAGGCCTTAGGAATATATCTTCCGCTCATTACCACCAACTGTGCCGTTCTGGGCGTGGCTTTGTTGAATGTGCAGTACGGATATAACCTGTGGCAGAGCGCTCTGTACGGAGCCACCGGGGGCTTAGGATTTATGATAGCCACAATAATATTTGCCGGCATAAGAGAGCGATTGGATATGAATGATGTGCCTAAATATTTTAAAGGTCTTCCCATAGCGCTCATAACAGCGGCATTTCTGTCTATGGCCTTTACGGGATTTAAAGGAATGTTCGGGTGAGGTGTAAGCGGTGAAAGAGATACTTAATGAAATACTGATTCCGGTTTCCATAGTAGGGGGAATAGCTCTGTTCTTCGGAGTGATACTCACTATAGCAGGTAAGTTCTTTGAAGTGAAGAAGAACGAGAAAGCGGAAGCGATAAGAGAAATACTTCCCGGAGCCAATTGCGGGGCTTGCGGTTATTCGGGATGTGATTTATATGCCGAAGCCGTTGCGGAGGGAAAAGCCGAAGGTAATTTATGCATACCGGGAACCAATGCCTCGGCAATAAAAATAGGGGAGATACTGGGAGTCAAAGTGGCAACACAAAAAACAAGAGTTATGAAAGCCATATGTTGTCCCGATGTATCAAAAAAATATACTTATTCCGGTATTAAGACATGTGCGGCCGCTTCTTTGGCATACAGAGGGGAAAATTCCTGTCTTTACTCCTGTCTCGGATACGGTGATTGCGTTGCCGCATGTCCCAACGGTGCCATAATGATGAAAGACGGCGCACCGGTTATTGACCCGGTAATATGCACCGAATGCGGACTTTGCGCAAAAACCTGCCCCAGAAACCTTATAAGATATCTTATAGGAGAGGACGGATATTATGTTGCATGTGCAAGTGAAGACAGCGGCAGGATAACCGGCAAAAACTGCAAGAACGGATGCATAGCATGTAATCTGTGTGTGAAGGCTTGCCAAGATGATGCTATACATGTTATCAATAATGTGGCGGTAATAGATTATGAGAAATGCACAAGGTGCGGGAAATGCTATGATGTCTGCCCTAAGAAGATTATAAAGAAGTTCTGTTCAAGCTACTGACAGTTATGATAGAATGTGAAGACCGATTGTAAATAAAGGAGATTGATAAATGACGGAAGACAGAAGGAATATAAGTGCGGAGGAAAAAGCCAAAGCCATACGCAAAGCGAAGATTGAAAAGATAGTTACAATATCCATATTGGTATTGCTTGTTTTAGGTATAGTATCGGCATTAATATTTAAGTCTATAGTGGGCACATGGTGGGTGGAAATACAGACCGATTCCACGACCAGAGGAGCATATATATATTTCGGCGGCGATAAAACATACGAGACTTTCATGTACGGAGTTGACGAATGGGCGGAGAAAGGGACTTATGAACTGAAGGGTACCAGTGTCAACGGTTATATAATCTTTAATCCCGAAAACGGACGACAGTACATAAGACAGTATAATATCAGAGGAACAAGGCTGAAGATATTCAATCCGGATGATTCGTTTGTCAGTTTCTTAAGAAACAGGACCGATTAACCGGCAGAGAACAATTAAAACACATATAAAAGACATCATCGAAAAAGCTTTATGAATAGGCTTTTTCTTTTTAACTTCCGACTTGTTTTTACCGTTCCGATAGCCGAGCATATTCCCGTTTTGCATAGACCGGAAAGGTGTTTTATGGTATAATTATTAAGATAAAACTTGTGAAAGAGATACTAAAAAAACACTATGGAAAACGAAAAATTATGTGATGTTTCCAAAATTATACCGGTAGATATAGAGGAACAAATGAGAAAGGCGTTCATAGAATATGCTATGAGCGTTATAGCCGACCGGGCATTGCCCGATGTACGTGACGGATTCAAGCCCGTTCACAGAAGAATACTTTATGCAATGCATTTATTGGGATTCTATCCAGATAAATCTCACAGAAAATGTGCCGCTACCGTAGGAGAGGTTTTAGGAAAATTCCATCCCCACGGCGATGCTGCGGTATATGATGCAATGGTGCGGATGGCTCAGGATTTCTCCCTGAGGTATCCCTTGATTGACGGGCACGGTAACTTCGGATCACGTGACGGGGATCCGCCTGCCGCAATGAGATACACCGAATCCAGACTTACCAGGATAGCTGTGGAAATGCTTGCGGATATAAACAAGGAGACCGTGGACTTCAAATCCAATTTTGATGACCACGAAATGGAACCGGTTGTAATGCCTTCAAGATTTCCCAATCTTCTTGTAAACGGTTCCAGCGGTATAGCGGTAGGAATGGCAACCAACATACCTACCCACAACCTGACCGAAGTAATAGATGCTATTTTTGCGGTTATTAAAAATCCCGATATAACCATCGAGGAACTTATAGAAATAGTTAAAGGCCCGGATTTCCCCACATACGGGACCATAATGGGCCGGTCGGGAATATATCAGGCATATAAGACGGGAAAAGGAAGAATTGTCGTCAGAGGCAAAGCTGAAATAGAAGAGCATGCAAACGGAAGACAAAGAATAATAATTCATGACCTTCCTTACCAGGTAAATAAGGCAAAACTTATCGAAACCATTGCCGACATGGTCAAGAATAAATCCATTGAAGGAATATCGGAAATAAACGACGAGTCGGACAGAAACGAAGAAGTAAGAATAATAATTACTTTAAAAAAAGATGCCAATGCCAACGTTATACTTAACAGGCTGTATAAGCAGACAAAGCTTCAGGACGCTTTCAATGTCAACATGCTTGCACTCACTCCTTCCAAGACCGGATATGAGCCCAAGACATTGAATCTCAAGCAGATGCTGGAATATTATATACAGCATCAGGTGGATGTAATAAGGAGAAGAACCAAGTTTGATTTGGATAAGGCACAGACCAGAGCACATGTACTGGAGGGACTGATAAAAGCCGTTGATATACTGGATGCTGTAATTGAAACCATCCGCAAGAGCCCCAACGAGCCGGAAGCAAAAGTCCGTTTGGTGGAAAAATTCGAATTTACCGACAGACAGGCTCAGGCAATAGTGGACATGAGACTGGGAAGACTTACCGGACTGGAAATATTGAAGCTTCAGACCGAGTATGATGAGTTGACGGAAAAGATAAAGTACTATCTCAGCATACTGGAGCATGAGGACATCACTCACCGGGTTGTAATGGAGGAGCTGGAAGTTATAAAGAAGAAATACGGCGACGAAAGAAGAACAGCCATAGAGGACTCCGAAGAAGACCTGCTGGACGAAGACCTCATAAAAGAAGAAACGGTAGTGCTGACTCTTACAAGATTCGGGTATATAAAAAGGACTCCAGTAGATACTTACAAAAGCCAGAACAGAGGAGGTAAGGGCATAATAGGAGTTACGACAAGAGAAGAAGATACTATTGTAGATATATTTACCACAAGCACCCACAGCACGGTTCTCTGCTTTACCGACAGAGGAAAAGTATATAAACTCAGAGGCTTTCAGATACCGGAAGCGAGCAGGACCGCAAGAGGAACGGCCATAGTCAATCTTCTGGAATTGGATTCCAATGAAAAAGTAACTACAATCCTGCCGATAGAGAGCTTTGAAACGACTCAGAATCTGTTTATGGCCACCAAACTGGGATTTGTAAAGAAAACCCCCCTTATAAGCTATGTCAACATACGAAAGAGCGGTATTATAGCGGTAACTTTAAGAGAAGAAGATGATTTGATAGCTGTCAGACTTTCCGGAGGTGATGACACCGTAATGCTCATAACCAATAAAGGAAAAGCTATTAAATTCACTGAAGAAGATACAAAAGAAACCGGAAGATCGGCAAAAGGCGTTATAGGAATAAGGTTAGACGATGACGATTATGTGGTAGGCATGAGTCTGGTAAAGGAAGAAGAAACCATACTTTCCGTCACGGAGAACGGTTTCGGCAAGAGAACCTTCGTGTCCGAGTATCCTATACAAAAACGAGCAGGAAAAGGCGTCATAAACTACAAAGTCACTGAAAGAACCGGAACAATTATAGCTTCCATGATAGCATCGGACCAGGATGATCTTCTGCTTATGTCTCTGCAGGGAGATATGATTAGGCTGGATGTAGGACAGATAAGCATCTTATCCAGAGCAACTCAAGGAGTTACTCTTATGAGAATTGAGGAAGATAATGCCGTGGTTGCCGCAACAATTACGGAAAAAGAGCAAGAAGAAGCGGAAGAATAAAACTCACAGTACTTGTGGACAAACAAACCGTATAACTTTCATACATATAAAAATGCCCATAAACAAGGCATTTTTTAATGCAAAGTTATCCACAGGCTAACCCCGCTTTTTGTGGATAAGAAAGGTAAAATCAAAATTTATACGATAAATATGCGATAAATTCAAAAATAAGTTATCCACAGAAAAGTAAAAGAAACGAACTTTTTATATTGGATATAACTGTTAATTTTCTGTATTTACAACCGTATAAAAAAGGGAAAAAATAAAGAGAAAGAAAAAATAAAAAATTTTTAAAAAATACCTTGACAGGCGAAGTATATTATACTATTATGTATCACGTAAGGTGAAATACTTAACGAAGGGAGGAGATAGAGTGACGATAGCATCAGATCTTATAAGAGGAAATACCGATACGATTATACTGGCAAGCTTGATGAAAAAGGACAGTTACGGTTATGAGATAAACAAAGAGATATCTGCAAAAACCGCCGGCGAATACGAATTCAAGGAGGCGACGCTGTATACGGCTTTCAAGCGACTGGAAGAAGCCGGATTTATTACTTCCTACTGGGGTGAAGATAATGTGACTGCAAGACGCAGATACTACTCTATTACCGAAAGAGGAAAAGAGGAATATATTAATTTATTAAGTGACTGGAACAGGTCAAAGAACATGATTGAGAAACTAATTGATACGGGGGTGATGGAAGATGGAGAATAAGTTAAAGGCGTACGTGAATAACTTGTTTAGAAATGCGCCTGCGACGGCGAAGGCATATGAGGTTAAAGAAGAAATACTTCAGAATCTCAAGGACAAATACAATGATCTTGTAACGGAAGGAAAAAGCAAGGATGAAGCGTATAAGACAGCGATAGATAGTATAGGAGACTTATCGGAACTTTTTGCCGAACTGGAAAAGGAGATAACTCCCGACGATTCCAAGAGGCAGAAATATCTCGCTCTGAGATCGGTGGTCGCAATGATTTTCGTGCTTGCGGCGGTTCCGTTGGTTATGGCGCTGTCATACAAGAGCGTGCTCATAAATGTCATGATTGCGGTAATATTGGTGGCCATAGGCATAATACTTGCAATATACAACAGGACAAATAAACCGGGGTACAGGCATAGCAACACTCAAACCGACAGAATGGCGGAAATAGAGAGGAAAAGAAGCATAAGAAAATCGGTATCGGGATTTTTATGGCTTATAACCTTGATTATGTATTTCATTGTCAGCTTTCAGACAAATGCATGGCATTTAACATGGCTTATATTCCTGCTTGCAGCTGCAATCGAAACCATATTGGATATCTGGCTTGGAAAAGCTAAGTAGTGAGGTGAATAAAATGAATGCAACATCATCAAAAATAATCAGGACCATAGCTATACTGGTAATAATTGTAGTAATTATAGGCCTTGGAGCATGGTATATAGCGGAACACGGGTTCAGCGGGCTTAGTTTTTCGTTTGTCGAAGGACACAGAATTGAGATTCGCAGAGGACAGTTTGAAGAAAAGGCAAGATATGAGACAAATGCCGACGGAATAAAAGAGATACAGGTAAAGTGGATAACCAAAGCGGTGGAATTTAAGGTACATGATCATGAAAAGATACTGATTGCGGAAAGCTGTCAGAGAGATTTAGCCAAAGGAGAGAATCTTACTTATACCGTAAAAGACGGCATTTTGAAAATCAGTGAGCTGGAAAACGAGTCAATATTCAAAATAGCTCCCAAAAAAGTAGTCATATGGATTCCCAAAACATTATCGGAGTCATTATCCGCATTAAAGGCGGATTGTCAGATTACCGATATAACGGCACAGGATATAACGGCTGACATTGTTTATCTTGAAACACACACCGGAAGAATTAATGTCAGCAATCTCAACGCAAGCAGAACAGTTACTCTGAATACCGATACTTCTTCGATAACCGCATCGGAATTAAAGGCCAAGAGTGTTACGGTTAAAAGCGATACCGGTAATATATCTTTAAACAGGATAACAGCGGAGGAAAAAATCAATGCGGAGACCGATACGGGAAGAATTGAGGCAAATGATGTAATAACGGAAACGCTGTACTGCAAATCGGATGTCGGCAGAGTAATATGCAAAAATTACAAAGTAAAGTCCATTACACAAAAATCCGACACGGGCATGGTGGAAACCGAAGGCAGCTTCAAAACGGGAGAGTTCAGAAGCAATACCGGAAGCATTACAATAAAATGTGCAGCTCCGCCAGACAGTATATATGCGGATACCGACACCGGCTCCATATACCTGTACATAGTAAAAACCGATAAACTTGTTGTTTCTTACAGCACCGATGTAGGTAAATTCGATGCGGAAATCCCCGTATTGGTTTCTCATTCGGCAGACGCAAACATAAACCTTAAGACTTCCACGGGAAATATATATATAAAACCTTATGAAGCGGAATAAGTAAAACTCAACAAAAAAGCATAAAGTAAAAGGCAGACAGCATCAGCTGTCTGCTTTACTGTTTCTTTTAAATATCTTAAAGAGCATGGGATATAAACATCCGGCAAACAGAATTATAAGAAGATACCTTATTCCGTCGGCAACCGGACTTTGGTTGAACAGGTCCAAAAGAGGCTGTTTTAAGAAGGATTTTATAACCAATACCATTCCCAGACCCACAACCAACTTTATAATCTGTTGCCACCACTTGGCTTTTACTTCAAAGTTTGTGTATTTGATGTCTACGATTATGGAGACTATAATACCGATACAGCAGCCTAAAAGTTTCCATCCGTTTTCTATTCCGTGCAGATATTCCGGTGAGCCGGTTTTGTCAAACGAGAGCACTATAAGTGAAATTACGATAGCAAATGCAACAATACCGTAAAGATATACATCCCCGTATTTATGCTTATCTGCAACACGGAAAGCGTAGTAGCAGAGCAATAAAAGCACTACTCCGATAACTAAAGATGTAAATACATCTGCAGGAGTATGGACTCCCAGGTACATTCTGGAAAAGGCCACAAGAAGTGTAAGAATTACCATAACTATATACACCCGGGTTTTCTTAAGAAACATGGCTACCGATCCGAAAAGACAGATGCCCTGTTGGGTGTGTCCCGAAGGAAAAGAGTAGCCGGTTGCCGCTTCCACCGAGCCTTCCACCGGCTTTGCGGCATTCTCATATGTCCAGGGGCGCGGGACTTTAAAGATTAATTTAAGCATCTGATTGACAAAGGAACCCAGTAAAAAAATGAAAAACATCCGATATCCGGTTTTTTTATCTATACACCATATGACAATCAATATTACTACGGTGAAGAAAAGTTCCTCGCCCATTTTTGTGATAAGCAGGAAAAGCTGGTCAAAGAACGGAGTCCTCAGCTGTTCCAATGTTTTTAGAAATTCCATAACAACCCCCCATTTAATTTATTATTATTTCCACTCTATTTTAACTTATACTCTCAAATAATTCTATGCCAAGGCAATACCTGTTGAATCGGTTAAACCGCTTTTTCAAGTCTTTTTTATAAACTGCTCACTGCATTTGGGGCAGGTGATTCTTATCTTACCTTTGTTTTTAGGTACGCGAACCTCGGTTTTGCATTTGGGGCATTTATAGTATCTGTGTGTTTTGTCGGTAGCTTTCTTCTTAACGGAAAAATATTTACCTTTAAGGGGATTCCAGTATTTTAAGAAAAACTGATTCTCTTTTGCTCTTTGAGTGAAATTCCTTGATAGAGTTCGGAATACCTGATACAGGGCAACAGCCAGGGCAATAAACAAAAACACATTATTTTTGGTTATCAGGTAAACAAAAAAGAAAAGGGCATACACAACCATTAAAGCCCTGTTCAGCTGGTCCGTTCCGTATCTGTTCATAAAGAATTCTCTTATTCTTCTCATCATTTATTTGCCTCTCCCGACTTCAATCGTATCATATGGTAGATTGAAATTATGAACTGTCCTTAAACTAAATAACCGTTCCCCCGTTTACCGAAAAGACCTGCCCGGTTATAAACGAGGTCTTTTCATCGGCTAAGAAAAGAAGCATTTCCGATACATCCCTGCATTTACCTATTCTTCCCAAAGGAATCATCTCTTCCAATTCCTGTTGAGTATAGGCTTTATTCATGTCGGTCTGTATTATGCCGGGTGCGACACAGTTGACATATACATTCGAAGGAGCCAATTCTTTGGCCAGCGCTTTTGTAAAGCCTATGACACCGGCTTTGGATACCGAATAGGCAACCTCGCAGGAAGCACCGGTTATGCCCCACATGGAGGATATATTTATGATATGTCCCGCTTTTCTGTATACCATGGACGGTACCGCACATTTGCATACATTAAAAATTCCCTTAAGATTTACATTGATAATCCTGTCCCAGTCTTTTTCTTCCATCCGGGAAAGAAGTCCCGCATAGTTTACGGCGGCATTGTTTATAACAACATCAATGTTGCCGAATCTAACTTGTCCTTTTTTGAACATTTCTTCAACCTGACCATAGTCGGAGACATCGGCTTTTATCACCTCGATATGCTCCTGAAACGAGGGATATTCCGATTTATCCATTTTTGTGGTATGGAAATTTGCGATAACATTGTACCCGGCTGCCAAAAAATCCTCCGTTGCCTGTCGCCCGATTCCTTTTGAAGCACCGGTTATCAAAACCGTTCTCATGCTGCCTCCTATCGATATGTTAGCATAAACATCATTGTTTTTAAATACCGAAGACAGGGCTTTAATGACTAATTTGATTGTTATGATTAATTGTGAACTTTTTCTGAACTATGTCCGCAAACGGCTCCTTTTGTGTTTACAATTGCGGTATATTAGTATATCCTTTATACATCATTCGGAGGGATATAATGAAAAAAAATATAGTTTGCATAGGAATTCTGTTATTAGTTCTTGTTTTTAGCGTCATAACATTAGCATCATTTCCTACTGATGATGCCGTAATAGTTAACACTGAAGAAAGAGTACAGTCTGAACAAGCTACCGTTCAACAACCTGCAACAGAGGATGTGATGAAGGGACCGTGGGAAAATTCCGTAAAAATATACGGCAATACGACACATTCCTTATCCTTCAGTGATTCGTTCAGTGAAAAGTGGTTTGAACTGGAACCCATGACGGAAGGTAAATCCGTCATTCTGACGATAAGTTGCGACGATCAGGCTGCAACCGGCGTTATATCGGCTCTGTACTACAAAGAAGATGTTTTAAGTCAGGGCAATAATGCGGAGAGACTGTTCGGAACCTACATGCTGAACAAACCGTCGGCATATAAGATAAGTAAAGGCGGATCTTATTATCTGAAAGTTTCGGTAATAGGAAACAGTGCAATCGGCAGCAATATTAAATTGAATTACACTACAATCGTAAATGATATATATGAAGACAATGATGTCTGGGAAAGAGCAACGCCGATAGATATAAAGAAACCGTATATTATAGATATCTCGGCTATAAATGATATAGACTGGTTTAAAATATCCTTACAAAAAGATCAGGCTTTGCAATATATAATAAGGAATGATATCAGTTCCGGTAAAGGAGTAAATGTCGCACTTTACAGAGAAGAAGATCTGATTAAGAACGGGGATACCGCACCGGTATTGTTCACATCTACCGAATTCAACAAATATTATACCCATAAGAGTGATAAGACACAGACATACTACTTAAAAGTAACACCGTCCGCGAGAGAAGCGGTTCTCAATAAAGTCACCCTTATAACCGACATTATCCCTCCCGACAGCTTGGAAGGAAATGATTCTTATGATCAGGCGGTAATGCTTACTCCGGGAGTTGCAAAAACTGTTACCATATCCGCATCAAATGATGTGGACTGGTTAATGGTAAAAACGGACAAGCCCGGGCAGACGGTCAAGCTCAGCATACGTAATGCATCTTTCTCGGGAGCAAAACTTGTATGCGACTGGTATGAAGGTGCACGATTAATTACCGGAAGTGAAGCGGTGGAAACCTTGTATAAGACAAGAGGAACGGGAACTTCGTATGTGTATATGGAAGAGGCAGGCACATATTACTTCAAACTGTACACTGTCGATAACAGCGTAATAACTACTCCGATAGAGATAAGTTATACTGTGATTCCGGCAGACCGATATGAACCCAACAATGATTATCAAAGTGCAAAAACCATATCGGGCAACAGTGAAACACGTTTCACGCTTCCCGCATTGAATGATCAGGACTGGTTTACAGTTAAAACATACAAAGAGAATCAGGCATTGAGACTTAACACATATATTCCCAAGACCGGAGCATCGGTAAATATATTTGTTTTCAGACAGGATGATGTGGAATCGTACGGAGAAGCCGCTCCTCTTTTCACCTTTAACAGCGCCAAGGCTCCCTACATATACATGCTGGAGGAAAAGGGTACCTATTACATTAAAATAGTATCCGATACAATTATTTCCGATGACTGTATATTGTATCTTTCGTTGCTGAACTCCGATGCCAACGAACTGAACAACACCAGAGATACTGCAACCTATTTCCCGGCCGGTGAAAGAAAAACCTTTACAATATCGGGAGTTAACGATACCGACTGGTTCTATTTCAACGTAGAAAAAGATAACAGTGTAATAGATTACATAATGCAATCGGATTTCAACAAATATGCTAAAGTATCGATATACAGTGAAGCGGAATTGGACAGTTATGAAGAATATGCCGCTCCGTTGTTTACCTCCGACAAGTATGACGAGAGGGTAGCATATAAGCTGGACAAGGCGGGAAAATATTACATCAAGATAGATTCCGCTTTACCCGTTCTTGATGATATACACTTAGAGTATACCATCAGAGAATCGGATAAGCATGAGAATAACGACACATGGAATAAAGCGACACCGTTAACCCCCACTGAAAAGATTGATTTCACCATAAGAGCTGCAAATGATGCCGACTGGTTCAAGATAAGCAGCAGCGGCACTAATAAGATGAGCCTGACCTTCAACATCAGTTCAAAGTATATGATGAAGGATGCTATAAACATCTATGTGTACAGAGAGGTGGATCTTCTGAATTACGGCTCAAGAGCTCAGCATATTTATGTTGCCAGGACATCCGATTTAACCAATCTTATTGATATTGCGGACGGTACTTACTACCTCAAAGCAGTAGCGGTTAAAAATGATGCTTTTGATTTTGAGTTTACACTCAGAGCAAATGTTTTCAAAATGCTGGATTAATGTATATTTCTGATTGATATACAAACCGCAAAGGAGGACTGGATATGCTGCATATAGGCACCGGTTATGTAGATATAACCGACGGTTTCTGGAAGAAGCGCCAGGACATAAATAAGGATGTTACGGTAAAAGCCGTTCAAAACAGGTTTCTGGAAACAGGCAGGTTTGATGCGTTTGATTTTACAAATGAGAAGATAGCACACATCTTCTATGATTCCGATGTAGCCAAATGGATAGAAGGTGTATCTTTCATACTGCATAAAGAGAGAAACAGCGAGTTGGAGGTATTCATAGACCGCATAGTAGATCTCATTGAAAAGAACAGGTCGGATGACGGTTACTATAACTCGCATTTTTTAAGAAAACCGGAAGAACGATGGCAGCACCGTTCGGACCATGAGCTTTATTGTGCAGGTCATCTTATGGAAGCCGCTGTGCAATATTATAAAGCGACGGGAAAAGAAAAGTTTTTAAAACTGATGGAAGATTATGCCGACTACATATACAAAGTGTTTATAACGGAAAAATCCGCCGCATTTAAAACACCGGGTCATGAGGAAATAGAACTTGCTCTTGTCAAGATGTACGACACGACCGGAAAAAAGAAGTATCTTGAACTTTCCAAGCACTTTATTGACCGAAGAGGTGTTGAAGAAGAGCCTTGGATAGGCAGCAACTACAACAGATATAACACACAGGATTTTCTGCCTGTAAGGCAACAGAGGACGGCGGAAGGACATGCAGTCAGAGCATCTTATCTCTATTCGGGAATGGCGGATATTGCGTACAGATACAAAGACAAGGAACTTCTTGCTGCATGTAAAGCAATTTTTTCCAATATAGTGAACAAAAGAATGTATATTACCGGGGGAACCGGATCATCGCACCTGGGTGAAGCATATACATTGGATTACGATCTTCCCAACACCAAAGGATATGCCGAAACATGTGCGGCAATAGCGTTGGCATTCTTTGCGCAACGCATGCTTTTATCTGATGCCGACTCCGTATATGCGGACACGGTGGAAAGGATTATTTACAACGGAATGCTCTCGGGAGTATCTCTGGACGGAAAAGCGTTCTTTTATGAAAATCCTTTGGAGATTCAGCCCGTTTTGAACAACAGGAATGTGGCCACGACACTTACCGAGAGAAATGCCGTTACTCAGAGAAAGGAAGTGTTCGGCTGTTCCTGCTGTCCTCCTAATGTAATAAGATTTATAGGAGCAATTAACGAATATATATATTCATATAATAAGGATACCCTGTTCATAAACCAGTTCATATCCTCCAATCTGGAGTATGAGAATATAAGGGCAGAAATCAGGACGGAGTTTCCGAACTGCGGGAAAGTATATATTAAAGTTTCCGGAGTAAATAAGGTTGCCGTAAGAAAACCTTATTGGTGTAAGTATCTGAAATTGGTAATTAATGATGTAAGAAGCAAATATTCTTCGAAAAAAGGTTACATATACATCAATCTGCCAAAAGGACAGAACAGAATCAGATTGGAAATGGATATTACACCGAGACTGGTATACAGTAACCCGAAAGTGTATGACAATTCCCATAAGACCGCCGTAATGAGAGGTCCTGTGGTATATTGTGCGGAAGCTGTCGATAACGATTTTCCTCTTAACAATATAGTTTTCGGGAAAGAGCTCAATTACAAAACAGTAAAGTCCGATCAGCTGGATGCCTATATGCTGGATGTGGATATAAAAATACCCCAAAGCATTGACGACCTTTATACCTTTACCCCGTTCAAATACCGAAAGAAAACATTGAGAATGATTCCCTATTACTGCTTTGCCAACAGGGGAGAAACCGAGATGAGGGTGTGGTTATGAGTAGATTCAAAGAAAAGCGGGAACTGAAAAATAGCACTCACGGTGCTATTTTACGGAGCGAAACTTTGTATGAGGAGTTGTTAATATTGTTTCGGTATTATTAGCATGTTTTTTGGTTTCTTTTAGAGGAGGAAGGAATTATTGAAGTAACTGCTAGTAATACAACATGAGTATAAAAAGAAAGTGTTAATAAAGTGTGAACAAAAAATTAACTTTCCATGAATTCTTTTGCTCTTTTGTTGACTTGCGCCTATGTTGAAAGTATACTCGGGACATATTAACTTCAAAAGAAAGTGATATCGGACAAGAAAAGAGATTTTTATTTACAGTATTAACAGAAAAACCGTTAATTGTTTATTACGAAAGAGAAAGAGGCATTAATAATGAAAAAAGGAAAAAAGAAAGTATGGATTTCTGTAATTGGCATCATTGTTATTTTAACAGCAACAGCTTTATTGGTGTCTTGTCAAAGTAAAGAAGATTATGGCAACCGCATAGTCATTAAGAGAATAGACGGAAAAGGTTCTCTGAGAATGTCATATAGGTATGTAGACAAAATTCTCTCGGACAAATCGTATTTTTCAGGAGATATTGAAAAGTTTCTTATTTCTTCCGTAAGAATCAGACTGGACGGAGAAAACTTTCGTTGGGGATTTCCGTTGGGCGTTCTAGCGAAAACGGAAAACACTGAGGAAGATAGAAATATCTTACTGGCCATTCAGTACTGTAAAGGCATAACGGATATTGATATAATAGCCAATGAAAAGAAAAACTGTGAAGTTACATTTTATGAAGGCTTTAATGCCGCTACGATGCAGGATAAAATGAGAGACTGCGTGATTATACCGTCCTCTATAACCAAATTTATAAATTCCGAACTTGCTCCTCAGGACAGAATAATGAGTATAAGCCTTGTTGAAGGCTCATCCGTATTTCCCGGCCGGTTTACAATAATAGGAGAGTACACTGCAAGGGATAAATATGACACTATCTATGTATCATATTCCGGCATGGCTCGTATTCTTACATCAGCAGAAAGCGATGTATCGGAATTTGTGGATTCATTGGAAATTAAATTGTTTGAAGGGCAAGACGGTATTCAACTGATGGAGTATTTAGACAGATATTTTGCCGATGCAAACGCTCTTGAGAAATATGAAGGTAAAACCAACAGGTTTGGCGATCCGTATATTTTTCAGTACGAGCATTATCCGAAATAGTTTATATATAGCACCGTTAGTTAGTGATTAGCACGGTTTGCATAAACATCTATATTTAAATATACGAACGGAGGTTAACAGATGGAAAACAAGAAAAAAACAGGTGTTACTATAATCATCATAGTATCGGTTGTGATTGTTGCGGCAGCTTTACTGTTCATATTCCGTGACAGTCTTTTCGGTAAAACAGAGCATTTCAATGTTACGACTTCTAACAGCGACATTGTTTTTAAAAGGTCAGATGCTCAGGAGCCTCTTAATATGCCGTACAGATATTCAAAAGTTCTAATGGACAAAAGGTTGGCATTTAAAGAAGAAATAGTCAGTATCAACATATCTTCCGTCAGGTATGAGATGAGCGACAAGGGCTTAAGTTTGTATAACTACAATGATGTTTTGAAAAATCCGGACAGCAGCAATGTCGAAGAGGTTATAGGTTCAATTAAGTACTGCAAAGGTATTACCGCATTAAGCGGTATAATATCCGACAAAAAAGACAGTAAAATAACCATTTATGAAGGTTATTCCGCTGATTTATTGGCGGAAAACTTTCAGCACTATATTATCATTCCCTCTACATTGAGTAGTCATATCAATGAAGAATTGCCTGATAACGAGAAGGTGTTGTTTATAATAAACCACGGCACAAGCGGCTTGGCATATTTCACGGTAATAGGAGAATACACAACAAAAAATGAGAGTGATACTTTGTATCTGTCCTATTCGGGATTAAGTACGGTGGTTCTCGGAGCTCAAAAAGACGTTCCGGATCATATTGATTGTATGGAGATT
>Ga0208195_1001710_pt1 | contig 23125 bp, 34 predicted proteins | sample AD_UKC077_MetaG_FD_184441 | JGI IMG/M metagenome (GOLD analysis project Ga0208195, IMG submission 184441) | Active sludge microbial communities of municipal wastewater-treating anaerobic digesters from USA - AD_UKC077_MetaG (SPAdes) (version 2) | ecosystem: Engineered > Bioreactor > Anaerobic >...
ACAAACAAGAGTGAAGTAGAAATTACAAAAGAAATATTAGAGGAATTATTAGAAAAAATAGAAGAAAGGAAAAATAATTATGAAAGGTTATAAAGTATTTAATCCAGATTGGACTTGTAATGGTTTCCAATACGAAGTTGGAAAAGTGTTTGAAATGAATAAGCCACCTGTGATATGCAGACAGGGTTTCCATTTCTGCAAGAAAGCAATAGACTGCTTTAATTATTATGAATTTGATTCAAATAACAAAGTAGCAGAGGTTGAGGCTTTGGGTGAAATTGAAACAGAAGGAAATAAATCTTCCACGAATAAAATATACATTATTCGTGAGTTGAGTTGGTATGAGGTACTTGATTTAGTAAACACTGGAGCTGGCAATACAGGAAGAAACAACTCAGGCGATAGGAACTCAGGCGATAGGAACTCAGGCAATTGGAACTCAGGCGATAGGAACTCAGGCAATTGGAACTCAGGCGATACGAACTCAGGCAATAGCAACTCAGGCAATTGGAACTCAGGCGATTACAACTCAGGCAATTGCAATTCGGGTGATTGGAACTTATCAAATAATAATTCAGGTTGTTTCAACACAGAACAACATCAGTTATATTTCTTTGATAAACCAACCAATATAACATTTGATGAGTGGAGAAATTCACATGCTTATTACTTGTTAAGAGAAATTGACTTTATTGAATGGGTTTATTTTGAAGATATGACAGAAGAAGAAAAGAAAGAGCATCCTGAAGCAGAAATCACAGGTGGCTATTTGAAAGAGTATGATTTAAAAGAAAGTGCTAGCAAGTGGTGGAATGAGTTAAAAAACTACGAAAAAGAAATAATCAAGAACATCCCTAACTTTGATGTAGAAAAGTTTTATAAAATTACAGGAGTAAAAGTAAAATGAATAAAAAAGAATTAATTATGGCAATTATTGATTTAGTTGATAAAAATGAAAAATTAAAAATAGAAAACGAAATATTATTAAAACAAAAAACAATTACAGTTGAAAACCAATTAACTGAAACACAATTAAAAGTTTTGGTATTATCTGAAAGTAAATTATTAAGAGAGCATTTTTCAAGTTGGAGTAAAGAAATTAGAGCAACTGAAAATGATGATGGAGTGATTTTATATACACCTTATGAAAATTGGGTTTATAAAAAAGTTCATAGTGTCCCAAACAATTTTTCCAAAAAAGAGTTTATTGAATATTTTGATAAAGAATTAAGAGAATTATATTCAAAAGAATTAAACGAAGTAATGAACGAGGAGAATTAAAATGATTCACAAATGTGAAAATTGTGGCAGATATTCAAAAAATGATATTTGTAAGTATTGCAATAGCAAAAACACTCACGAAGCTACTGAAAAAGAAATGCATCTGGAGTTTTCAATGAGTGAACTAATAGAGTATTTTGGTAAAGATGAAGTTATTGATTTTCTAAATGAAGGTTATTAAAAATGAATGATATTCTAAAGGAAATGCAGCCATTATTTGATGAGGTAGAAGCAATGAGAATTCAAAGAGAAAAAGAGAAAGAAAAAGAAAGGAAAACAAAAAATGAGCATTTACGAAGAAACATCAAAAATCAGATTAAAGGAACAGGCAACTGAAGCTATTAACTGGATTGAGGAAGAGTTGGAAAAAATCAAAGGCGATTCATTCTTCGAGGCTCATAAAGTCGATAATTTAGCCAAAGTCAGAGAGGTTATAAGAAAGCTGGTGTAACTTATGAATGCTTGTAAAAAATGTGGATGCACTGTTGGAACAATAAAGCAGACAGTAAGTGGCTGGGGACTGATATATTGGGAAATGGAAGAAGACACACTTGATTATCAGAATCTTCACGACAGTCTGGAATATAAAAATGTAAACAAATATGCTTACTGTGCCAATTGTGGTGCAAGACTTGAAAAAGTTGATTCTATTTTAGAGAGAGCAACTGAAAAATAAACAGATTTAAACAAGCTCAAATAAAAATTTCTGACATATTATACCTTCGAAAAAACATATTAATACCAATGAGCTTGTTAAAAAAGGGAGTGGATTGATTTCTGCTCCCTGTAGAAAATGTGTAAAAAGTTAAATATACAATGTGTAAATATGTATTTAATAAAGAAAGAGGTGGTTTATTGCTTGAACTGAACAAAATACATCTGGGTGACTGCCACAAGCTCATTAAACAGATACCTGATAAATCTATAGATTTGGTCTATATTGACATCCCTTATCTCTTTGAAAAGGGTGGTAGTGGTTCCAGCGGATTAGCTAAAAGAATTAAAAAAGTAGATAATCAATTAAAGAAATCACAAATTACCAGCGGAATAGATTATAATATATTTGAAGAACTGCAAAGGGTTATGAAAGCTACATATATATATATATGGTGTAGCAAAGACCAGATACCAGATATTATCAATTACTGGTGCAATATCCCTGATGTAAATATGAATATACTTGTATGGTGTAAAACCAACCCCATACCATCTACAAATGGAAATTGGCTGCCTGATGTCGAATACTGTCTAGTATTCAAGGGTAAAGATACTCCTAAATACAATGATGGCTACAATCATAAATCTAAATTCTATGTATCACCCATAAACATTGAAGATAAGAAGAGTTACAGACACCCTACTATCAAGCCACTGCCCTTTGTAAAGAATCACCTGCTGCACAGTACAAAAGAGGCTGATATCATACTTGACTGCTATTGTGGCAGCGGTACAACCTGTGTGGCAGCCAAAGAGCTGAAAAGACAGTTCATAGGTATAGAAATCAACGAGGAATATTGGAAAATTGCTAATGATCGTATTAAAGGGATTGATGCCAGCGGGCAAACTAGCATTTTTACCTTCTTATAGATTATAATAAAAGAAAAAGGAGTGTAGAATTATGAAGAACATAGATGAAAAAATAAATAATTACGTGGATGACAAAATAGAAAAGATATATTCCAAAAGACATCATATCAAATTTGGAGTAAGAATAACATGGCTTATAATTAAAGCAATAATAGTATTAATATTCTTTTGCTGGTGTTCTACACTACTCTTTGGAAATTATTAATTCTATAACAAAACTCAATTGATTATTCTGGAAACAGAATAATGGTGCATTATTGCAATTAACACCCTATAGGGCATTTTCCTATGGTTCAAAAGGGTGTTTTATTAAACAAAAATTAAGGAGCAAACACTATGATACTAAAAGAATATGTATATCAGGCACTGTCTCTTTATGGAAATACCATAATCAGTGCTAAAGAATATAAAAAGTTTACCGAAAAACAGATATTAGATAATTTAAGACAACATGGTTTTAATTGTACTATTGAAAAAAGAGAACTTGCAAACAATGATTTCAACTGTGCCTGTAGAACCAAGAAAGAAATAATTTATCTTATCGAAGAAAGGGGGTGTTAATATATGAGTGAAATGACATATGATTTAAGTAAGTATTGGAAAATACCTACAAAAGAAGAATCAAGAGCACATTTTCTAGAAACCATGGAACTAACCGATTATTATGAAAAACTAGAATACCGAAATAAATATCCTATTCAACTTATAAAAGACCATAATGTCATACCAAGTGATCATGATCCTGTAGAGGATTATGAAATTTATCAGAAGTATGACAAGACAATGTGGGTAAACCTGGAGAAGAAAATACTTAATGAAAATACCTTTGCAATGGGCTTTACAGAACTCAACAACCTGCAATACAACAATGGGCTGTTCTACTCTAAGGAAGGTAAGAAAACAGAAGACAGTATTGCTAAAGATATCTGGGAAAGCATTAAGGGAGCAGACATCAATCAAAATGTAGCACAGGTGGTCTCTAAACTACTTGGGGCAGTAAAACTGGCAGCATCAGTAGAAAAGCTGGAGCCACCTAAAACTGTTATTCCTTTCTCCAACGGAGATTTAGACATTACAGAAAGAAAGTTCTATTGGCAGAGATTTAACCCATCACCATACAGACTGCCTGTAAAATTCCTGTATGATTACAAGGTTACACCTAACTTCAACAAATGGCTCAATGATTTGTTTATGGATGAAGATATTCCTACTATCAGACAGTTTCTAGGATACTGTCTTATCCCTAGCACGAAGGCTCAGAAATCACTGTTTCTGGTAGGAGAAGGTGGAGCAGGCAAGTCAGTAATAGGAGCTATCTTACAGGGGTTACTAGGTGATGCAATGCTCTCTACAGCCAGCACACAGGAGTTCATAAACGACAAGTTCAAACTTGCAGAATTAGAAAACAAGCTAGTCTTGTATGATGATGACTTAGATAGTAAAGCCTTAACAAACACAGGGTTATACAAGAAGCTTATCACCAACACACAGGCTATCACAGCCGACAGAAAATATGGTCAGCCTTTCAGGTTTACCCCACAGATAAAAATAGTTTCCTGCTGCAATGAAATGGTCTCTTCAATAGGAGATCAGACACAGGGATTTTATCGTAGGTTACATCCAGTTCTTATCAAGCCGATAGCAGAAGATTTTGAGCCTGATTTACATTTTTATGACAAGATAAAAAAAGAGATTCCAGACATTCTGGGATTTGCTATGGTGGGCTTGTTTGAGCTGATAGATAACGATTTCAACCTGCACACTTCCCAACGTACCATTGATTATTTAAAGGGCAAGCAGGCTATGGAAAACCCTTACCCAGAGTTTCTGGAAAGCTGCTTTGACTTTGATGAAAGCTATGAAGTTTCCACCGTTGATATTAAAAATGTGCTTGACTACTGGGCAAGACAGAATGGTGTTGAGAATGCCTCAAGTCGAGAATTTGATAGATGGCTTTCTGATAATCTTGAACAATATTCTCTTAAAAGAACTCGCACTGTTAAAGTAAAAGACAAGTATTTAAGAGGTATAAGAGGTATGAAAGTCAAAATAGAGTGGGAACTGAATTATAGTTTCAAATAGTCAGTTAGGTGTCAATTAGGTGTCAATTTAATGTCCATAAAACGACAACTTGTGAAAATCTAAATAAATATCACAAAGTTTATTGACACCTCATTGACGCATATAGGACACTATATTGACACTATCGAAAATCAAAAAACCCTTATAAATAAAGGGAAAATGAAAAAAATTGACACATTGACACTACTTTCTCTTATAAAGTAATATTATTATAAATATATATATATAAGTGTATATAATAGAGAATATAGTAATATATATAAAGAGATAGGCGAAATTAGGTGTCAAGATGTCAATAGAAAGGAGTTTTATGAGTAAGAAAACTAAAAATCCCATTGTTAGAAATCCAAGACCTTTGAAACCTGAAATTGTCAAGCATGATGGGTTTCCTGTTGCTAAGGATGGTTCTAATGCTGAATATATTTCTATTGTTATGAAGTTCAATACCTTGCCACCTATTGACCTTACTGATACTGAACAAGTCAGGGATAGAATTAATACTTATTTCGATATTTGTTTCAAGAGTGATTTCAAGCCTACTGTCTCTAGCTTAGCCTCTGTGCTTGGTTTGAACAGAAGAGAATTGTATGGTTTGTTGGTACAGGATACCAACAGGTTTAATTATTTGGTCAGTAAAATAAATGATGACACTCTCTATCTTATAAAAAAGGCTTATGGAAGTATGGAACAACTATGGGAAAGTTATATGCTAAATGGCAAAATTAATCCAGTTTCTGGTATATTTTTAGGCAAGAATCACTATGGTTATGTTGATAAAGTTGACTATGTTGTTCAGGCTAAACCGACTATGAGCGAAGACGATTTGCTAGACAGATATTTAGAGATGAAAGATGACTAAACAACTTTGAGAAAAAGGCATACAACTTTGATGCAACTTTGATGCAACTTTGACAACTTTCAGTGTCGACTTTTAAAAGACTTTCAGCAACTTTGACAGACAACTTTTAGCCACTATTAAAAGACTTTGGCAACTTTCAACTTTTGCACTACGAAAAACTTTGACAACTTTTCAGCAACTTTAAAAATAGCACTGAAAAAAATTAGAAGCTTTAAGACAGTAGAAAAGGCAACTTTAAAAGCTGCCTTTTTTCTATTATTCTACTTTTTCATAGATGCCATAGCTTAAAAGGTGATTTTTAATTTTTGTTATTTTTGACTTTTGCGAAATGGTTCCATTTTTATTTAATTGCTTAAGCCTGAAATCATATCCACCCGCTGCCTTTACTATGATAAATTTTTTTTGATTGTTCTTGTTAATTAGTTGATCTCCTTTTTTTAAGGCTTTAAATTGTTCTTGATTCATTTTTTAATGCTCCTTAATTAATTTACTGGTTTAATAGTTCAGTTATAAACTCATCTAATAGGTTTGTAACAGCTACCTTTTTATCGTTGTAGCTTAGGTTATAGTTTTCGTTGATTTCTTTAGCTTTAGCCTCATACTCTCTAATATTGCTGTAAGCTGCTTTGATGTTTCCAAATGGTCTATAACCTGTTACTATAGCAATAATAGGGGTGATCTGGTAAATGTCAGCATTCCAGCCATATGTACCGCACGTGTAAGCTACAGGCTCCTCATAACGTAATAGGTTCCAACCTGAACAATAGCCGATACTGATCGTGTTAGGGTATCCGTTAAGGATCGCTTTTTTAGTTGTTTTGAATTTCATTTTTCCTTACCTCTCTTTACTATTTTTATATACTTATATTTAAGTACATATTTATTATATACTTACTTTTAAGTAATTGCAAGGCTTTTTTACTTATTTTTAAGTATTTTTATTGTATTGTATAATCTTTTAAGTTTTTACACATTAAAAGCCTATAAAGTAAGTTAGAGGGTCAGGGTGGTTATAAATTCATTAATTAGCCTGTAGGTGGTGGGGTTGTTCGTCAGTCTGATCTATACCCTAGGGGGAAGAGGCAGAACACCAGAGGTATAAGTAAGTGGTAAAAATATCCTAAAAAATTAAAAAGTTATGTGTATTTAAAGGAGATGATATGATGAATGTTAAAGAAACAATTTCCAAATTAATAAAAGACAATAACACTACTTATGAAAAGTTGGCAAAACAATTAGGTTATAAAACTCTAGTTCTGTTTGTAATATAGGAATAAGAAACAATGTATCAATATCTACATTATTGAAAATAACTGAACATTTAGGTTATAAGATAGTGTTGGTACCAACAAAAGACAGAATTAAAAATGTAATAGTAATTGATGATGCTGGAAAAAATAAGTAAAAATTACAAAAATACTTAAAATTAAGTGTTGACAACATACTTAAAAAGAAGTATATTAATATTGTAAAGAGAGGTATTACTTATGACATTAAAAGAAACATTGAATAAACTTATTAAGGATAACAACAGTAGTTATCAAAAGTTAGCAACAGATTTAGGTATGAAATCTACAGGAGCATTAGGTAATATTGCTAGTAGAAATGTATGTAGTTTAACTATGCTCAAAAAGATAGTGGATGTATTTGGGTATCAGATTATATTGAGACCTGTTGCTGGAGACAACAAGGCAGAAAGAACTATTATTCTTGATAAAGTGGGTGATGAACAGTGATTATAGGATATGCAAGAGTAAGCACCACAGGACAGGCAAATGGCAACAGTCTGGAAGAACAGATAAGACAGATAAGGAGCAATTATCCTGGTATCGAGGTAGTAAGTGAAACCTATAGTGGAGCAAAGGAAAGACCAGTGTTCAGTGATCTAGTGGAAAGTTTACAAAAAGATGATATGCTGGTGGTAACAAAGTTAGATAGGTTCTGCAGACAGACAAAGGAAGGTCTTGAGTATCTTGATAAGCTGAGCAAGAAAGGTGTCAAGGTGCATATACTGAACATGGGTCTGATAGACAACAGTCCTATGGGTAGGTTGATATGTACTAACCTGCTGGCATTTGCTGAATTTGAAAGACAGATGATTCTGGAAAGAACAAGGACAGGTAAGGAGATAGCAAGAGAAAAGGAAGGCTGGAAGGAAGGTAGACCAGGACTGGTGGTGGATGAGAAGTTGTTTAAGAAATTGCTGCAACAGACAGAAAAGAAAGAGATTACTGTAAAAAAGGCAGTAGAAGAGTTGGGAATAAGTAGAAAATCGTGGTATAATCTGAAAGAGAGGATATGTTAAAACATATCGGTAGGTTGGCTAAAGGTCAAAGATAGCATTTATCTGAAAAAAGATAGGTGCTATTTTTGTTTAAATGAGGTGGTAAGTTGAGTAATTTAGAAAAAGTAATGAACGTGATTATAGGAAGAATATCAAAAGGCGAAATAAGTCATCAGCTGTTTACTGATGGTGTAAGTGTTATTCTGGGTCTGGAAAAAGAGAATCATGAGATAGCCATGAGTAAGGCAAGAGAAATGTTTCATGCTTTAGATAACATTGATGCTACAGAACTGAAAGATATGTCATTGGTAGTAAGTGCTAAAAAGGAAATCCTGAAATATGAATCCCCATTTGTGTTTGACAGCTACTTGCGATATATCGAGTGGGATAGAGAACCTAGTAAAAGGTTTTATCAGCCTAGAAGAGAAAGGCTGCTTGTGGTGGCACAGGATTTACAAGATTTAGCAGATGACAAGCTGGACTTGCTGGCAATAAGTATGCCCCCTGGTGTAGGTAAGAGTGGTATTGCTATCTTTTTCCTGTGTTGGCTTGCTGGCAGAGACCCAGATAAGGGAATACTGGGTGCAAGTCATAGTGCAAGTTTCATGAGGGGTGTGTATGATGAGTGTCTGAGGATTATAGAAAAAGGTGGAGATTATCTCTGGAGTGAAGTATTTCCTCATGTACAGCTGCAGAAAACTGATGCCAAGAACATGATGATAGATATGGGTACACCTAAAAGATTTACTACCTTGCAGTTTACCAGTATCGGTGCTGGTAATGCTGGTAAGGTACGAGCAGAACAGCTGCTTTATTGTGATGACCTGATAGATGGTATTGAAACAGCCATGAACGTAGAAAGGCTGGAAAAATTGTATGTGCAGTATCAGACAGACCTTACTCAGAGAAAGATAGGCAATTGTAAAGAGCTGCATATTGCTACCAGATGGAGTGTTCATGATCCAATAGGAAAACTGGAAGTAATAAATGAGGGTAATCGTAGAGCAAGATTTAGAAGAATACCAGCTCTTGATGAAAATGATGAAAGTAATTTCGATTATAAGAATACCGCTGGGTTTACTACTGAATTTTTTCACAAGCAAAGAGATAATCTGGATAATGTCAGCTGGAATGCACTTTATATGAACGAACCTATCGAAAGGGAAGGTCTGCTTTATGATGCTGAATCACTGAACAGATACTATGACTTGCCTACTGAAGAACCAGATGCAGTATATGCTGTTGTAGATACCAAGGATTCTGGTGATGACTACTGCTTTATGCCTGTAGCCTATCAGTATGGCACCAGATTTTATATAGAGGACTGTGTCTGTGATAATGGTCTGTTGGAACTTATAACACCTAAGGTGGTAAGTAAGCTGATGAAACATAAGGTCAAGATATGTCAGTTTGAAAGTAACAATGCAGGTGGAGTTATAGCAGATGTAGTTAAGGAAATACTGAAAGATAAGGGAGCTGTTACCCATATCAACAAGAAGTTTACTACCAGAAATAAGGAAACCAAGATATTAGTAAACAGTCCTTATGTGAAAGAGAATTTTTACTTTAAGGACAAGAGTACCTATACTGTTACCAGTGAATATGGTGTAATGATGAAATTTTTAACAAGTTATACTCTTAAAGGCAGAAATAAGCATGATGATGTTCCTGATGGTATGGCAATGTTGGCTGAATTTGTGCAAAATGCCTATGCAAGTGTAGCAAAAGTTGTGAAAAAACCATTTTAATTGAAAAAATACTTGTTGTTTTTAAAAAAGTAGTGTAATATACAGATAGGAAAACGGGTGTTTTCTGGGAAAATGCGAAAGCAAGGGTCACATTATTGTGAATAGCTGAAACAAAACAGCTTGAATTACGATTTTGTGACCCTTTTTGTCGTTTAAGGAGCAGTTATGGATTTATTTGGAAGGTTAGATATTACTTCAGTAACAGAAACAATAACGAAAGAAAATGTAGTAAGTGAACTGAATGCTACATTACCTTTGCATATGAAGAATATGGCAGAAGAAGATTATCTTTACTGGTATAGAAGAGGTAAGCAGCCTATTCTGGAAAGGACAAAGGAAGTAAGACCTGAAATCTGTAACAAAATTGTAGAAAACCATGCTGATGAGATAGTGTCTTTCAAAAATGGCTATTTTCTAACTGAACCTACTTTTTATATAAGTCGAAGTGATGATGAAAAAATCGTTCAAAATGTAAAAAGGCTCAATGATTATCTGTATCTAAGTGGTAAGCACAATGTGGATAACAAAGTAGTAGACTGGTTCCATACAGTAGGAAAGGGAATACTTTATGTAGAACCTGATGTTGACAACGAAAAGATACCAGTAAGAGTATATGCACTTGATCCTAGAAGTGCCTATGTGGTTAGGGATTTGACACCAGGTAATTATCCTCTTTATGCAGTAAGAATTGTAATTACTGATGAAGAAAAAGGATTAGGTATAGCTGATGTATTTACTAAAAGTATGAAATTTACCTTAAAGGTGAATACCAAGACCATGAAGGCTGAAAGTGTTGTAGATGAAAAGCCAAACACATTAGGAATGGTTCCTATGGTTGAGTATAGGTATAACAACATCAATAAAAGTGCCTTTGAAAGTGTAATACCACTGCTTGATTTGATTAACAATATTCAAAGTAACAGAGGGGATGGTATAGAGCAGTTTATTCAGTCGCTTGCTGTAGGTGTCAATTGTGATTTTGAAGAAGATGTTACCTATAACGACATAAGAAAAGCAGGAATGATTTTACTGAAATCGATAGGCGAAAATAGAGCAGATTTCAAGATTCTAAGTGAACAGCTGAATCAGAGTGAAACACAGGTGTTTATCGATTATATCTATCAGCAGATACTTACTATATGTGGAATGCCTAGTACTACTAAAGGTGGTACCAGCACCAGTGATACTGGGTCAGCAGTACTTTATAGGGATGGCTGGTATCAGGCTGATACTTATGCCAGAAACACTGAAGATTTATTTAGAGAAAGTAACAGATATTTTGATGAACTGTTTATTACCATTCTGAATAAAGTAGCAGGATTAGAAATTGATATTAATGATTTTGAATTGCAGTTTGTAAGAAATGAAACAGCTAATTTGCTAGTCAAGACACAGGGTGCCTTGAACCTAAAACAATTAGGATTATCACCAGAGATAGTGTTGGCAAAAAGTGGAATTTCTAACGATCCAGTAGCGGATGTAGCCAATTCAAAAGCATATATAGAACAAATGTGGAATTTTACCACAGAAAATATGACAGAGAAGTCTAAAACCCAAGAAATGACAGAGAAGTCTAAAACCCAAGAAATTGAAGAGAATCAATAAGAAAAACCCAAAGGAGAAAGAAATGAGTAAAACTAAAATTGATGTAACGAAGATTCCAGGATTTGAAAAGTTAGATGAGGAAACAAAGAAATATTTACAAGAACTGGAAATTGAAACACCTGAGGCAGATTACACAGGTTATGTGAAAAAAGAAGTTTTTGATAAAAAGGCAAGTGAGGCAGCAGAACTGTCTAAACAACTTAAAACTAAAATGAGTGAAGAAGAGTTGAGTAAAATGGAAAATGAAAAAATGTTAAATGAAATGAAAGAAAAATTAGAAAATCTTGAAAAGGAAAAAACAATTTCAACTCATCAAGCAAGATTTTTAGGATTAGGCTATGATGACAAGACTGCTTTAGAAAGTGCAACAGCATTAGAGGCTGGCGATATGGAAAAGGTGTTTGAAATTCAAAAATCATTTTTAGAAAATGAAAAGAAAAACTGGGAAAAAGAGCAAGTAGGTAAGCAACCTGGTTTATCTAAAGGAAAAGAAGTTGGTGGAACAGATGTTGATAAACAAGTTGAAAACCAATTAAGAAAAAGTATGGGCTTACCTATGAAGTAAGAAAAGGAGTTTGATTAAAATATGGCAAATAATATTTCATTAGCTGAAAAGTATGTACCTTTACTTGATGAAGTTTATAAATATAATTCAAAATCAAGTATTTTAGATACACCTGATGATAAGGTCAAATTTAGCGGAGCAAATAAAATCAAATATTTCAAAATGGAGCTAGATGGGTTAGGTGATTATAGTAAATCAAATGGCTTTGTTGATGGTGATGTAACAGGTACGTGGGAAGATTTAACTTTAACTAAAGACAGAGGTAGAAGTTTCAGTGTAGATAACATGGATAATGAAGAAAGTGCAGGTCTTGCATTTGGAGCATTAGCTGGTGAATACATTAGAACAAAAGTTACCCCTGAGTTAGATGCTTATCGTTTTGCCTCTTATTGTGCAAAAGCTGGTACTGTAGAAAATGGAGATATTGTTAAAGGTACTACAAATGTAGCTGACTTAATTGATGATGGTATTGCAGTATTAGGTGATAAGGAAGTTCCAGTAGAAGGTAGAATTTTATTTATTAGTGAAAATGCTTATGCTGGTATTAAGAAAGATGTGGAAAGAGTTACTATCAATGGTGATGGTAATGTCGATAGAAATGTATATGTCTATGATGGAATGATCGTAATTAGAGTTCCAAAGATTAGATTTAATACAGCTATTACATTGTTGGATGGTGAAACAAGTGGGCAAACAGCTGGTGGCTATGTGGTTCCTGCAATGACAAGTTATCCAATTAACTTTATGATTGTTCATCCAAGTGCTGTTATTCAAATTGCAAAACATAAAAAACCAAGAGTATTTGATCCTGATACTAATCAAAAGAAAGATGCTTGGAAGTTTGATTATCGTATTTATCATGATGCTTTAGTTTATGAAAACAAAGTTGATGGCATTTATGTGCATAGAGCTGCTACTGCTAACCAGTAATGGCTGAAAGAGTGACAAAACAAGGGTTATTTGTTGGTCTGATGGTTGAAAAAGATGTAGTAGATGAGGTTAAAGAAACTGCTGAAAAAGTAGTTAAAAAGCCAACATCTACTACACCTAAAAAGCCAACTAAAACTAAATAATTAGAAAGGTGGTATCTTATGACTGTATTAGAAAAGTTAAAATCTTTATTAAATATTACTGATACTGGTGAAGATACTATACTGGAAAAGTTATTAGATATTGCTCAAAGTACAATCTTAAATCGTAGGTATCCATTTGGTATTCCAAGTGATGTAGAAAAGGTTCCTGATAGATATATATCTAACCAGTTGGAAATTGCTAAATATCTTTATTTGAAACAAGGAGCAGAAGGTCAGATAGTTCATGATGAAAGTGGTGTTAGAAGGACTTATTCCAATGCCCATATTCCAGAAGAGCTGTTGATAGATATTACACCTCTGGCAAGATTATTATGAGATGTTTAGAAAGAAATAAAACGAAGGTATATTATGCCAATGTTATAGGTAGGGTTCCTATTATGGAAGATGGCTATAATACAGGTCAATACGAGCTGGCTTATAGTGAACCTGAAGAAATAAAAGCATATGTTACCAGTGGTACAGGAAATACCAACACTGAATTATTTGGATTAAATATTACTTACGATAAGGTTATGATTACTGAAAATATTAATCTGGATATTAAGGAAAGCAGCATATTCTGGATTGATAATACTGATGTTACAGAAAGTCATGATTATATTGTCAGTTCTATTAGAAAGAGCTTAAACAGTATGTCTGTAGCTTTAAGGAAGGTAAAAGTAGATTGAGTTTTACAATAAAAACTAAAGGTATTCAAAAAACAATTGATTCCTTAAAGAAATTCACATCAGATAAGCCAAGTACAGTAGTTCATATCTTAGGGCAATTAGGACAACAGATAGCACAAAGTTACGTACCTGTTGAAACAGGGGATTTAAGAGCAAACATAAAATATAACTATTTGGATGACACCAGATGTGAAGTAGTAGCAGATACCCCATATGCCAAGTTTGTGGAATATGGAACAGGGGTTAGAGGCAAGAATAGTCCACATCCAGAAACACAATGGGAATATGATATAAACCAACATGGTGATAAAGGCTGGTGGTATTATGACACCAATCAAGGTAGGTTCAGATGGACTAAAGGTCAGACAAGTAAACATTTTATGTATGATACTAGAAAAAAATTAGAATCAATGTTCTCTAAAATAGCAAACGAGGTGTATAGGAAATGATAGATGTTGAAAACAAAGTATTTGATAGAGTTTACAACAAAGTAGTTTCACAATATCCCAAGATTTTTGCTACAAGTGAATATGTTAGAGAAGTTGCAAATTTCCCTGCCTATTCTCTTATTGAAATGGATAATCGAGTAAATATGCCAAGTCGTAGCTTATCGAAAATAGAAAATATGGCTGATTTGATGTATGAGCTTAATGTTTATTCCAATAAGAAAAGTGGTAAGAAACAGGAGTGTAAAAAGATTTGGAAGTTGATTGACAGTGAAATGTCTGATATGGGTTTTACCAGAACATATGGGCGACCTATTGATAATTTAGAAGATGCAACAATTTATCGTATTGTTGCTATATATGAAAAAATTGAGAATGGAGAGTTATAAAAATGGCAAGTTCAAGTTATAAAACATATTTGATGCACAAGGCATCTGGTGGAACTGATTATGCAAAGTTAGTAGATATCAAAGATTTTCCAGATTTGGGTGGAGAACCTGAAATGTTGGAAACAACCACATTAAGTGATGCTATTCATACTTATGTTATGGGTATTCAGTCACTGGATGCTTTAACATTTACCTGTAATTATGACAAAACCAAGTTTACTGAATTAAAAGCTTTAGAAGGAGTTGCTGAAAATTATGCAGTTTACTTTGATGAAGATGGTTCAGATGGTATGTTTACGTTTACAGGTCAGTTAAGTGTATATGCAGCAGGCAAAGGAGTAAATGAAGTTAGAGAAATGATAGTTTCTATTGCTCCAAACACACCTATTACATTTGCATAATAGAGAAAAGAGGTAAAGGCAATGGAAATGGCAAAACAGATTAAATTTGAATATAAAGGACAGGATTATACCTTAGAGTTTACTAGAAACACTGCCAGACAGTTAGAAAACACAGGTTTTAAGTTGGAAGATATAGGCAATAAGCCTAATATTGCAATTCCCTTACTTTTTCAAGCATCATTTTTAGTACATCATAAAAGGATTAAACAGCCTTTGGTTAATGAAATCTATAACAGATTACCTAACAAGGATGAGTTGATTGCAAAATTAGCTGAAATGTATGGAGATACTGTTAATACATTATTAGCTGATCCAGAAGATGATGAGGGAAACATAGACTGGGAAGGGAATTGGTAGAAACTGATTCTACTTCCCATTTAACTTATACAGATGTTTTTAACCAAAGTTTTCCTTATTACCTGTCTATAGGGATGAGTTATGAGGAGTTTTGGAACAAGGATGTTTATTTAGTAAAAGCATACAAAAAAGCAGAAGAATATCGTTTTAACAGGATGAATAGAGATGCCTGGGTACAGGGTATGTATATATATGAGGCTCTGGCAGATGTCAGTCCTGTGTTAAATGCTTTTGCTAAAAAAGGTACAAAGATAAGACCATATTCAAAAGAACCATATGCCTTTACTTTTGGTGAAAAAGATAAGGAAGAACAAAGTGTCAAAAAGCAAAACGAAATGTTTGCGAAGATGAAAAAATATGCTGATAGAGTAAATAAATACTTTAAGGGGAAATCTAATGAGTGATGTTTCAAACAGAATAGGTATAGAAATAAGTTATGTAGATAAAGATAACAGTGTTGAGAAATTATCACAAGTTGCCAGTGCTTTGGAAAAGGTAGCTGAAGTAAGTGAACGATTACAGAAAATCGCATCAAAAGCTTTAGATAAGGTAAGTGAAAGCACTAAAAAGACAAAAGAGCAGACTGATAAATTAAAAGACAGTTCAAGTGATACAATCAGCTCTTTTAATCGTATTAAATCAGCTGTAACCAATGCAGGAGATGCCTTTGGGTATCTAAGGAAAATGACATCCCTGGCTATTGCTGGGTTAATTGGAATAGTAACGTATGTAATGAATAAATTTATTCATAGTTCCAGTAATTATATTGAGGCGATTAACCTGTTTGGGCAAAGTATGAAAGAGTACAGTAAAGATGCCTATGATTTTGCTACAACAGTCAGTGAACTAATGGGTATTGATATAAGCAACTGGATTGAAAACCAAGGTATATTTATGACACTTGCTACAGGATTTGGTGTAGCCAGTGATAGAGCAGCCATAATGAGTAAAAACCTAACTCAGCTGGGTTATGATATTTCATCATTTTTCAATATTTCTGTTGAAGATTCTATGGCGAAGTTGCAATCAGGGCTAGCTGGTGAATTAGAGCCTTTAAGAAGAATTGGTTATGATCTGTCTAAAGCAACATTACAAGTTATAGCATTGGAATTAGGTATTAGAAAAACATTTAATGAAATGACACAGGCTGAAAAAGCACAATTAAGATACCATGCTATCATGACACAGGTTGTTACTGTTCAGGGCGATATGGCAAGAACATTAAATGCTCCAGCCAACCAGTTAAGAGTTTTAAGAGAACAGTTTCATATGCTTACCAGAAGTATAGGTAATGTATTTATTCCTATGTTAAATGCTGTTCTGCCTTATCTGATAGCTGTTGTTAAAGGTTTAAGAATGGTTGCTGATGCTGTAGCATCAATGTTTGGTTATAAATTACCAGCTTTAGAGTGGGATGGTAGTTTCAATGATATGGCAACTGGGGCTTCCCAACTGGAAGATAATCTGGATGGAGCAGGTAGAAGAGCTAAGGAATTAAAGAAACAGTTAGCTGGGTTTGATGAAATTAATAACCTTACCACCAATGATTCTAGTCCTGGTGGAAGTGGAATTGATATAGGTAGTGATGGTTGGATAGATTTTCCATTAGTCCAATATGATTTCTTAAAAGGTTTAGTTACTAATAGAATTGATGAGGCTTATAACAAGCTGAAACCTTTCTTTGAGTTTGTGAAAAATAATATTATTACTATTGTGGGTTTAATAGGTAGCATTTGGGCGGGAAGTAAATTGTTAAAATTTGTTGGAACAGGCACTAAATTATTTAGAGAGTTAAAAAAAGAAATCGTAGAAAATTTAAGTGATATAGGCTGGGATAAATATTTAAAAAATTTACCTAAGTCGTTGCTTGGAGTAGGTAGTTTAACGGTTGGTATAGGACTATCTTTTGGTTCTAGTTTTGATATAGGTCAAAACAATATTAATTTAAAAAACTCTATTACAGAGATACTGGGATTAGCAGCAAGTGCGATAGGTGGATCATTACTTTTTTCAGCACCTTATGGATGGATAATTGGTTTAGGAATTGGATTAGCAGTTAGCATTATAGGATATGCCAGCGGACAGAATAAGGCAATAAGTGATATGGTTAAAGACACTTTCTATGCTGATAATGGTGGTGTTCCTATTGGTATGCTTGTTGATGAGTTTAGTTCTTTTATGTCAGTTTTAACTAATGGTACTGAGGCTATTACTTCAACCAGCCAGCATATGAACGAGTTGAAAACAAGTATTGAGAATACAGTTGTCGAAATAAATACTATAGAAACTGCCTGGAACAAAGGTCTTATTAGTACAGAAGAAGCAACAAGTCAATTAAAGATTAAGTTCCAAAGTTTATATGACACCAGTTATGAATATATGAATGGTGTTTATGACAATATTAAAAAAGGTGTTGCGTTAGGTTTCTTTGATAGTTTAGCTGAGGCGGGAATCAGTGTAAATGCTATTACAGAGCTGCTTAACGAATTAAGAGGTACCAGCAATGAGGCAATGGAAATAGTTAAGCAAGATTTTTCTGAGTTGGATAATCAGTTAAAACAAGGCTTGATTACACCTGAACAATATCTTGATAGATATCGTGAATTATCATCTAAAATGTTTGAAATAAGTGGTGTAGCCAGTGAACTGAGAATGAATGTAGGAGCCTTATCTGCTCAAATGAGTATGGTTGACTGGGGTGATGAACAAGAGGCGGGTAGAGCAATGGAAAAATTAAAAACCAGTGCGTTGGATGCTCAAAATCAAGTTAATTTAACCTTTGATGCTTTACAGAATGATTTAGCAAAATTAAGAGATATGGCTATTGCTCAAGGAGCAGATGAAAATAAGATTAATTTAATCGATAATATGATTCAAATTAATGAGCAGACAAGATTAGCTAAATTAAACGAAATCGAGATACAATTTAAAACCTTATTTGGCGAAATTCAAACATCATTAGTACAGGGTGCTGAAGAGGTACAAAAAGCAGCCAGTGAAAAATGGAATAATATGAGCTGGTTAGATCAGTTGTTTGCTGGTGGTAGTGAAGCCAGATATGTAGCCAAGGCGGTTAGTAATTATACAAGTAATATAGCAACACCAATAAGAAATTCATTATTAAAAGAGATGAAAGAACTGGGTGTTGATATAGAAATGGGATTTTTTACAGGTGCCGAAGAAGAATCTAAAAGATTAAATCAACAATGGATGGATTTATTAATGTTACCTTATGAAATCACGAAAGAAGTAATGGAAATAAATTCAGCTAGTAAAAAAATGAAAACCCTAGGTGGTTTCATGTCTGAAGGAGTACTTATAGGGTATGTGGATGGCTTAAAAAATATAGTAAATGAGGTTAAAACACCTATCAACAATATCATAGGTAGTTGGGAAAAAATGGTAAGTTCTATTATCAGGGGTAATAATGCAATTATTAGTAGTTTGAGAAGTATCAGAGTAGATATTCCTGACTGGGTTCCTAACTATGGTGGCAAGAGATGGAGTTTAAATAATCTATATACCAGTGGTACCAGTGTCAGTTTACCTAAACTGGCAAAAGGTGGAGTAATTACCAGACCTACATTGGCAATGGTTGGTGAGGCAGGTAGTGAAGTTGTGATGCCTTTAGAAAATAATACTGGCTGGATTAGTGCATTAGCTACTCAGATAGATAGTCATATTGATAGCAGTAAGACTGAATCATATTTACAAAGAGTGGTTAGTCTATTAGAAAATATGGATTTGACTATTGAGTTAGATGGTGATGAAGTTGCTAACAAAACGATTCATAAGATAAACGAAAAGTCACGTATTCAGGGAAGGAGAGTTATTAAATGATTTGGCAAGTAAAAAATGGTGCTAGTTATATTGATATGCCTTCCCCATCTTCCTTCAAAATAGATGGTGAGGATTTGGATTTAAACTCATATAGAAGTGTTGTTAATGGAAATCTGATAAGAAATATTTTAGGTTTCAAATGGCAGAAACTATCTTTTGAATTTTCGTTTGTGTATGAAGAAGAGGCAGTCGATTTATTGAACAAAGTTAGTTATACATATCCTTTAGAAATAAGAGTAAAAAGTCCATTTGTATCTACGGAATGGGCAGATTTAAAGGGTTATGTATCTAAAGCACCTATTGAGTTTAAAGGTTGCTTTCTCCCTGATGGAACATGGGGAAGAGGTTTTGTAGTAGGCTTTAATTTTATAGAGGCGGTTAGATGATTAGTATAAAGTTTGATGGAACAAATGTTAATCCAGATAGTGTAATGGCTATAAATAGAAGTCATAATCTGTTTATGGATAGTTTTCATCTGGGAAGTACAGCTAGTGCTATTTACAATATTGAATTGAGTAAACAATTTAACCCACCTTTAAATGTAAGTAAATGTACTCTTTATGAAAATGGAGTTTTGTTTGCTACTTTAGTTATAGATAGTATTAATACAGAAGATGAAACCAAAGTTAAATATAAATTTACGGATGGGATGGTTAATTTCAATTTCGAATATAGTGCTGAGGCATTAATTAATCAAATGGGTGGAACATGTACGTTGTTAGATATAATGGTTGAAATATGCGATATAGCCAATATTTCATTAGCCACTACCACCTTTGATTATCACGATATGGAGATTAACTGGTATGATGACAGGTTTACTGGAAGAGATTATGTAGGTTTTGTTGCCGAATTAAATGCTGGTTATGGTTATATAAATAAAAATGGTGAATTGGAAATCAAAAGTTTCAGTAGCATGTCTAAAGTAGCTATTCCTGTGGAAAATTGTAGTAGCTTCAAAGTAGGAGAAGAACACAATATTACTAGAATGGTTTATGACAATGGTATTGGAACGATACTAGAGGTAGGTGTTGAAGGTGAAACAGTTTATATAGATTCTAAAAATCCATTTATAAATGGCACGGATGATGAGATTCTTGATATTTTAACTACAATCCTAACAAAACTTAATAATTTTAAATTTTATGGAATAGAAGTAAAAGATATGCCTATTCCAGATGTTAAAGTTGGTGAAATTATTACTTTTAATTTAGGTGATGAGGCTTATCCTGTTATTTGGGGTTATAAACAAATATATAACACTATGTGGTTAGGTGGTTATAGTTTTAAAGCAAATAGTATTATGCAAGAAGAAACTAAAGTTATAGATGAAACGACAAGAAGTATAAATAGTATTAGAACCGAAATAAATAGGCAAAGTGGCACTGTTTCTATTATTGCAGAACAGCAAAATGAAATGGAAGATAAGTTAGTACATTTACAGGTTAGAGCAATAGAAAGTGATGTTATAATTACTAACCAAAAAACAGAAAATCCTAGTGGATATGCTTCTTTTAAAGAAGATGGTATGAGAATATATGTTCAAAATACAAATATAGCCGAAGCTACAGCTGATAGATTTAACTGTAATAAAGGTTTAGGAATTCAAGATTGGGCTATAGTTCAAGGACAAAGTCCAAGTGTATTAAATGTTTTTAGGAAAGAATAATATATGGCAGAAATTATTGTAGGTCAAACAATTACAACACAACAATATGCAAATGCTGATAATACCAGTTTATCGTATTATCTAAATGCTTATCTTTTCTATGTGGATGTTACTTTAATTTCTCAAGATATTGTTAATGCTTTATCAAAAGTAAGAATAAAACATAGAATGAAATGTGTTAGATCTTATTATTCTAAATATAATTCTTTACATAGTGATATCAGTATAGGAGATGAAGTAAAAAATACTAAATATCTACCTACCACCGCAAAAGGGCAAACCTATGATTTAGCAGAGTGGACTGGAGATGTTCCTCATGATTCTCAAGGTAATTTAAGTATTGTAGTTAAAGGTATATGGCATGGTTACGATAACAACAACAATTATGGTCCAGTTAGTAATACTTTACTCAACGAAATACAATTTCCTCAAATATTGAGAGCATCTACAATAAATGTATCTCCTACTTTTTTAACCAGTGGTAATGCAACAATTATGGTAACAAAACATGACCCAGCTTATACTACTACTTTGAAATACAGAGTTAATAATGTGGATTATGTTATAGCCACTAAAAGTTCAAATACTACTTTCTATTTAGCATATAACACGATTAAAAATATTATAGGAAGTTATACCAGTGCTGTAGTTAAAATTACTGCCATTACTTATAGTGGAAACACTATATTAGGTGAAGACAGCAAGGAAATAATTATACAAACTGGCTCTATACCACTTTCATTGTATGATGATATGCAAGGAAACACAGGTGTTACGCTTGGTGAAGAAGCTACAGGTGCTGGATTTAATGTAAAAATGGAAGCCCAATTTGATAAAAGCGTTAAAGGTATGGCCTATGGTTTAGGCGCTTTGCCTCGCATTTCATCTGGTGATGATTTTAATAATTACTTAACACCGGGTATGTGGGCAGTTGTAAGTAATAGTGGAGCGGGTAATATAACAAATTGCCCTGTGGCTATTGGTGGCATCTTACAAGTGTTTGATGGCAGAGGTCAATATCCTTACACGACTTATTTAATGCAAAGATACTTACCTTCTTCAATTTCAACTGGTAACTATGTAAGAGTTGTTAGAGATATTACTACCACCCCAGTTTTTGGTAACTGGGTGATAGAAGCTACTATGACTGGCTCCGATAGAAAAATCAAAAAAGACATTCGCTCTTTAACGATAGATTATGAAAATCTATTCAATAAATTAAATCCTATCACTTATAAATATCGAGTAAGTTACACCAGGGTAGATGACACTACACATTTTGGCTTTATCGCCCAAGATGTAGAACAAGCAATAAATGAAGTTGGCTTAACAGATTTAGCCTTAATTAATGTAGAAGATGATAATTATTCTCTTAATTATCAAGAGTTTATTGCGTTAAATACTCATATGATACAAAAATTATATGGAATTGTTGAAGAACAACAAATTAAAATAAATGAATTGGAAAATAGACTGGAGGAGTTGGTAAATGGGTGATATTACATTAAATCAAATTAAAGACAGCATAGCGCTTATAGCAGCTATTATTACTGGAAGCGGTATTATTTTGGGTGCTTTTTTCTGGATTTCTAACTACAATACTAAAAAGTACTTAGATGAGCAAAACAAAAAGAATGCTGAAGTAAATGAAAAAAAGAAAGAAGATGAAGATAAACGTTTTCAAAAATTTGTTGATGACACAAAGGCTGAGTTTGATATGGTAAATCAAAACATTGCTTGTGTTAAAAAAGATGTTGCTGAATTATCAAAACAAGTAAAAAAAATAGATAGCGAGTTATCACCCATAAAAAAGTCGATAAAAGTCATTTTTGACCATCTTGAAAAAACTACACACACAGAAAAAATCGAGAAGGCCAAAATTGACTATGAAGATAAATTGATGGGAATTAGTGAATAAAAATAAAGGAGAAAAAAATAAAATGATTTTAAAAGACAAATGGTATGATAGTTTAAAATGGACTGGTTTAATTGCTTTACCAGCTCTGGCAGTATTCTACAACGTATTGGGTGAGGCTTGGGGCTTACCTTATGTAGATGAAATTGTAACAACATTAAATGCTTTAGGAGTGTTAATTGGTACATTAATTGGTGTATCTAATGCTAACTATTACAAAAACAAAGAAGCTGATGTAAATGAGTAATTACATTTTACAAATGCCAGTAAGGGAAGTAGGGGTTACTGCCCCTTTTGGCAGCAAACACAACGGTTTAGATTTAGGCTGGTTGACA
>Ga0208195_1001719_pt1 | contig 23084 bp, 17 predicted proteins | sample AD_UKC077_MetaG_FD_184441 | JGI IMG/M metagenome (GOLD analysis project Ga0208195, IMG submission 184441) | Active sludge microbial communities of municipal wastewater-treating anaerobic digesters from USA - AD_UKC077_MetaG (SPAdes) (version 2) | ecosystem: Engineered > Bioreactor > Anaerobic >...
TATAAGTATGTGTTGGCGGTATCTGTTTTTTGTGGATTATTAATCTATCAGCATATAATTGTGAAAGCCGATGATTTAAGTCGAGTTGATTTTGCATTTTTTAATTTGAACGGTCTGGCTTCTGTTCTTTTTGCTATTTTGGCTGTATGGGAGCTGTTGGAAATTGGAAATTAGAAATTAAAAGTTAGAAGTCGGAAATCGAGAGACAACAAAACTGAATTAATAATTAAAAGACTTATATCAATTGCCACGACTTTTAAGTCGTGGAGAGGTTATAGGCACACAAAATTGGGCTTCAGCCCAAACATAGAATTATTTAAAGACACTATTGTTTAAATTATAATATTTATACTTAGTTTAAAATCAAGATATTGTAAACTTTTTGAATGGTTAAAATAGGAAATATCGAGTTACGCGACAAGCCGCTTTTTTTAGCACCAATGGAAGATGTTACAGATATTACTTTCAGGTATATATGTAAACATTTTGGGGTTGATGTAATGTGTTCCGAGTTTGTTGCATCCGAGGCACTGATACGCTCAATTAAAAAGTCAACCGAAAAACTTGTTATGTTCGATTACGAGCGACCAATGGCTGTTCAAATTTTTGGGAACAATCACGACTCAATGGTCGAGGCGGCAAAGGTTGCAGAGTCATATAACCCTGATTTTATAGATATTAACTTTGGTTGTCCTGTAAAAAAAATTGCAACAAAAGGGTCAGGCGCAGGTATGTTGCGCACACCCGAGCTAATGGTTGAAATCGCAAGCTCGATAGTTAAAGCCGTTAAGCTACCTGTTACCGTAAAAACTCGACTTGGCTGGGACGAGAACTCAATAATTATCGAAGAATTGGCAGAGAAACTTCAAGACGTTGGTATAGCAATGCTCGCCATTCACGGAAGAACAAGGTCGCAGTTTTACAGGGGTGTTGCTGATTGGGAACCGATTGGCAGAGTAAAAAATAATCCTCGCATAAAGATACCTATTATCGGAAATGGCGATATAAAAAGTTCTGAAGATGCTAAAAATGCTTTCGATAAATATGGTGTCGATGGAGTAATGATTGGGCGCGGAGCTATCGGCAAACCGTGGATATTTAAGGAGATAAGACACTATTTAGACACAGGGGAACATCTGCCTCCACTAACTGTAACCGAAAGGGTTGAACTAACTCATATGCACCTTTTGAAAAGCATTGAGAATAAAGGCGAAAAATACGGAGTTTTGGAGATGCGTCAGCATTTTAGCAACTATTTTAAAGGACTTCCGAACTTTAAAGAGACAAGACTGAAGTTAGTTACAGCCCCAACGTATGATGAGGTTGTCGAAATCTTAAACCATATCAAACAAGAGTGGGGCGATATGCCACTACAGAATAATCATTTGGTTGACAATTGTTGTAAGAAATTAGAAAACTTATAGTTTAGTCTGAAAATGTGGCAGTAAACCCTTTTTCGCAAAATATCAATAAACTAAAATCACTATCTTTGTCAACTATTTTTTTATCGTAACAACATATAATTATGACCGAAATATCATCAAGGTATAATCCTGCCGAAACCGAAGACAAATGGTATAAATATTGGCTTGACAATGGCTTTTTTAATTCAGAACCCGATAATCGTGAACCGTATTGCATTGTTATTCCGCCACCAAACGTGACAGGTGTGTTGCATATGGGACACATGCTGAATAATACTATTCAAGATATTTTGGTGCGTCGTGCACGGATGCAAGGGAAAAACGCATGTTGGGTTCCGGGAACTGACCATGCATCTATTGCCACCGAAGCAAAAGTTGTGGAAAAACTTAAAAATGAGGGGATTGAAAAATCATCACTCACACGCGAACAGTTCCTCGAGCACGCTTGGGAGTGGAAAGAGAAACATGGCGGAATTATTCTCGAACAGTTAAAGAAATTGGGAGCTTCGTGCGATTGGCGAAGAACAAAATTTACTATGGACGAGCCTTTGTCGCAGAGCGTTTTAAAGGTTTTTGTAGATTTATATAACAAAGGACTTATCTATCGTGGCGTAAGAATGGTAAACTGGGATCCGCAAGCACTGACCGCAGTTAGCGATGAGGAGGTTGTTCATCGCGAAGTTGAATCGAAACTTTACTATCTGCGTTATTTTGTAAAGGATGACCCAACACAATATATAACCATTGCCACAACTCGCCCTGAAACAATTTTGGGAGATACAGCCGTTTGTGTTAACCCTAATGACAGCAGATTTAAAAATCTTGTTGGCAAGGAGGTGCTTGTTCCGCTAATAAACAGAGCAGTGAAAGTTATTGAAGATGAGTATGTTGATATGGAGTTTGGAACAGGAGCCTTGAAAATCACTCCTGCTCACGATATCAACGACTATGAAATAGGAAAGCGACACGAGCTCGATTTTATAGATATATTCAATCCGAACGGAACTCTGAACGAAAAAGCAATTCTCTATATCGGAAAAGATCGCTTTGATGTTAGAAATGAGATAGTTGCCGATTTGGAGAAAGCTGGAAATTTGGTAAAAACAGAGAATTATATAAATAAGGTCGGTTTTTCGGAACGCACGGATGCTGTTATTGAACCCAAACTCTCTTTGCAGTGGTTTTTGCGAATGAAAGACTTAGCCGAACCCGCACTTGAAGCAGTTATGAGCGACAGGGTTAAATTTTATCCTTCAAAATTCAAGAACACATACAAGTATTGGATGGAAAATATTCAGGATTGGTGTGTTAGCCGTCAGTTGTGGTGGGGGCAACGTATTCCCGCTTATTACTTGCCTGATGGTAAAGATTATGTTGTGGCTCTGACGATTGAAGAGGCACTTGTGTTAGCAAAAGAGAAAACGGGAAACAATAGTCTTACAATCAAAGACTTACGTCAAGACGATGACTGCCTTGATACTTGGTTTTCATCGTGGTTGTGGCCCATGACGGTTTTTGATGGAATTAATAATCCCGATAATCCCGATATCAAATACTACTATCCTACAAATGATTTAGTTACCGCTCCCGAGATTATGTTTTTCTGGGTTGCCCGAATGATTATGGCGGGATTGAAGTATCGAAAAGAGATACCCTTTTCGAGTGTCTATTACACAGGGATAGTGCGCGACCATCTGAGACGTAAAATGTCAAAATCGCTTGGCAATTCGCCCGACCCCATTGAGTTAATGAAAATCTATGGTGCTGACGGAGTGAGAGTTGGCATGTTACTCTGTTCACCTGCCGGAAACGATTTGCTTTACGATGATTCGCTACCCGAACAGGGAAGAAATTTTGGAAACAAAATTTGGAATGCCTTTCGACTTGTAAAATCGTGGAATGTCGATAATGCTGCAAATCAGCCACTTTCGGCAAAACAAGGCATTGATTGGTTTAACAACAAATTGAATCTTGCAATATCTCAAATTGATGACCATTTCAATAATTACCGTATCAACGAGGCTCTGATGACAGTTTATAAACTATTTTGGGATGATTTTGCAAGCTGGTATCTTGAGATTGTCAAACCTGCTTTCGGAACCCCAATGGACAGTATAACATATAGTGCAACTGTCGGATTTTTCGATAAAATGTTACGCTTGTTGCACCCGTTTATGCCATTTATTACCGAAGAAATTTGGCAAAATCTTGAACAACGCAAAGCCGGAGAGTCAATAATGATAAGCGAAATGCCTAAGTGTCAAACTTATGATGATTCCAAAATTGATTTGTTTGATATACATTGCGAAATTATAAGTGCAATCAGAACTATACGCACCGAAAAAAATATCCCTTTTAAACAGGCTATTTCGGCATCGTTGAAATCGGGGGACGACAATTTTAAACTCGAATACGGCGCAATAGTCGAAAAACTTACAAATATTGAGAATTTTGGCTTGATAAACGAGAAACCCGAAGGAGCTGTTGTCCAGATGGTTCGCACACACGAGCTTTTTGTTAACCTCTCTGGATTGATTGACAAAGACGAGGAGATAAAAAAACTTCAGGCAGAGTTGGATTATACAAAGGGATTTCTAACCTCAGTAATGAAAAAATTGGGCAATGAAAAATTTGTTAATTCAGCACCAGAAAAGGTTGTCGAAGCTGAGCGAAAAAAACAGGCTGATGCAGAGGCGAAAATTGAGGCAATTGAAAATCAACTTAAAGCAATTAGCAATGAACAATGAGCAATGAACAATTAAAATAGGGTTACTGATTTTTAATTGTTTTTCAGCTAAATTAATATGTGTTCTTATTTTTTTGACTTTATAAACTTTTTGTACAGACACAATTGCATTGTGTCTGTACTTTACAAACTTTTAACTTTATAAACTTTTAACTCTGATGAGGGTTTTAGTAACAGGCGTAACAGGTTTTATAGGAAGCTATATTTGTCAAGAGCTTGATAATTATAGAGATGTGGAGCTTGTGGGTTGTGTTAGAGGCGATAAGAGGCTTAACAGTTTGTATGCCAAAAGGATTAAGGTTGATTTTCTGACCGACGGGTTTGAAAACGTCATTGCTCAAGCTAAACCCGATGTAATTGTCCATTCGGCTGCAATATCGCGAGTGGATTATTGCGAAGAGAATCGTCAAGAGGCTTGGAAAGTAAATGTTGAAGCTACCGAAAAAATTGCGAAAACGGCATCAAAAATCGGTGCTCGAATGGTTTTTCTTAGCTCTGATTTTGTTTTTAGTGGACAAAATCAATTCGAGACCGAAGAGTCTGCCACTAATCCTGTAAGCTTTTATGGAGAGACAAAAGTAGCAGCTGAGCAAAAGGTTGTGGAAAATTGCGCTAACCATTTAATTATAAGACCTGTATTGGTTTACGGAATACCCTTACAACAAGGCGCTTACAATATTGTTACCATGATTGCGAAGAACTCGAAAGAGGGTAAACCTCTGAGAATAGTGTCAGACCAATATCGAACTCCTGTATTTGTTTTGGATTTAGCGAAATTTATTGTTAAAACAGTTTTTTCTACTGAAACAGGAGTTTTCCACGCCGGAGGAGTCGATTTTGTTTCAGTTTATGAGTTTGCGGTAAAAATTGCAGAAACATTTGGTTTAGATAAGGGATTAATTATTCCGGTAAGTTCAGCAGAGTTGTCCCAAGTGGGAACTCGTCCACCGATTACACGTTTTTCAAGTCAGAAAGCACGAGAAGTGTTTGGATATAATCCGCGAAGTATTGATTCTGCGTTAGCTTTATTAACCACAAAATATAATTTATGAGAATAAAAAATTTTCTATTTATAGCGTTGATCTTTTTTGCTTGCGATAGCAGTAAAAAAGCGGAGTTTAAAAGCAGTTACAAAGATTTTTACATTGAAGATGTCACTTTTAATACATCTACCAGAGTATCAGTTTATTTAAGGGCAAAAGTATTTAACGATAAGGATACAGATTACCTGCTATTCTTAAATAGAGAGGAAAATAGAGTACTTATATACTTTCAAGATAATTTTCAACTGTTTTTCGAATCTAAGTTTGACTTCCCTGACGAGAGAATAATAGATATCTCTCCTATCTCTCTTGACGAAATGTATCTGCTATCGGAAAATAAAAAAATCATTAAAACCGATACATCATTTAATGCAAAAGAGATATTTGAAATCAGCTTTAAATCAACTGAATGGGAAGAGGGGTACGATATCTCTTCTGGCGCTTATGGAACAGATTTTTGCGTAGTTGATAGTGTGGCATATTTTGACCACTATCCCATTTTTGTAATAAAAAACAGAGAAATAGCAAACTTCTTTTTTACAAAAAGAGTAGGAGTTGGGGTAAATATTTATGATACAACACAACCTGTAAACTACTCCTTTGGTTTTCCAGCTAATTATAAAAAACAACATTATAGTGACGAACATCCTCATAGAATACTTGCCAATGATTTAGAGATAGTTTCATTTAAAGCTTGCGATACAGTTTTTGTTAGAAATATTAAAACGCAAGAAGAACACACAAAGGCGTTAAGAAGCATTAAGGCAAGAGAATTTGTGGAGATTGATTTTGATAGTTCGTTCGATCGTTTTTATTTAATAAAATACTATACAGAGCATTTTACATATGGGGGATTATTTTACGACAAATATAAAAACAGATACTACCGTGCTGTATATCACGGAATCCCCTTTGAAAATCCCGATGGTACGGTTTCAAGCCCTCGTGATGCTAGAAAAAGTTTGATAGTTACTGACGAAGATTTTAATATAACTAACGAGATAGATTTTGACAATAAATACAGTGTGGGTTTTTCTATACCAACAAAACGTGGAGTATTAATTTTAAAAATTTCTCATGAAAAACGTAAAGATAAAAAAGAGACCGTTTTTTCTCTGTTTGACATTTAGTATTTTTTTACTTGCAAGTTGCAGTTCAGAACCCCCGTATAAGAGGGAAACAGAGTTATTTAGCTCCTATTTAAAAAGGAACTTTGACCTTAGTATTCCTGCCGAAAAGCGCCTGTATTGCATATCTCAGAAATACGAGTGCAAGGGTTGTACTGATTATACCATTCACATTATGAGCAAATTTACTGATAAAACTGCAACCGTTATTACAACTCGCAACAGATTAATTGTGTCGGATAATTTAACTCTCTTGTACGATAATGACGGAGAGATAGACCGATTGAATCTCAAAGCAATGGGCACTGTTTTAATTTTTACAGAATTGGGGCATATAAAGAAAATACACTCTGTTAACGCTAATGCTCTCGAGAAAGTTGACTCGCTTTTACAACATTTCTATATGGATGATTCAAATGTACCTGTAGAACACAGATGACACAGATGGTACAGATTTACACCGATTTTCAAATATATGTCTCACAGCATGACATCTTTGCAATACTCTATATTTCAGCCTATTAATTGTTAATTGTATGAAGAGCACACTATCAAATTTCAAGTCAATAATCGCACTATTCGTCTATGTGTTTGTTAGCGCTTTAATTACATCTTTGTTAATGGCGCTTGCAGGAAAGATTTTTTCTACAGATTTAGGCGTTGATAATCAGTGGTCAAACTATATTCAAGTTGCGATTCAAACCATTACTATTTTTGGGTTGCCTGTTTTGCTGTTCCAATCCTTTAACAAGAGATTTGAAATAAATATTTATCCCCAAAAGAGATTTTTAAAAATATTTGCACTTGGGTTTGTTGCCTGGGTTTTATGCTATTTTCCTGTAAATGCTTTGTGGGAAATAAACAAAGCGATACAGTTTCCGGAATTTATGTCGGGTATTGAACAGACACTAAAGACTATTCAACACCAGTCGGAGCAGTTTATTAACGAGTTTATGAAGTATCGGGGTGGTTTTCATCTCCTTATGCTTATTGTGCTTGTTGGGTTGCTTCCTGCGATATTTGAGGAGCTGTTTTTTAGGGGTCTATTGCAACAACTTATCTCCAAGATGTTCAGCAACGTTTGGATACCAATAATCATTACCTCAATAATTTTCTCGATTTTTCACTTTGAATTTTACTCTTTTCTACCGAGAGTTTTATTGGGGATTTTATTAGGCGTAGCATTTAGTGCAACTGGAAAAGTGTGGCTACCAATGGTTTTACACTTTATTAATAATCTCTCGAGTATATTATTTCGCCAACTTATCCCTGATCATAAATTTGAAGAATTGGCAAATGCTACGTTAGGGGGTTATCAGTGGATTATATCTATAGTTTCAGCAATATTGCTTTTTTATGTATTTAAGATTATGCTTAAAGAACGCTCGTCTCATTAACCAAATCGTTACTGTTTTTTGCCTCCTCTTCGGTTTCTGCCTCTAACTCGCCCTTCCGGTAAACGTAAACAACGCCGTATGTTTTTGCCTTTTCGCGCATCTGCTTAGGTGGCAAATCGCCAAAAAACGTCTCAACCTGATTCCATATCTCAACAATTAATTCATCAGCATCTTTGCGCATTTCGGCAACCTTTAAACTAGCTTTAGCATATATATCCTGCAGGCTTTTTTGGTTTCTATGGGTGCGAATATAATCTTCATAACGCACTTTTACCAATGCAATTGTAGGATTTGTTATTGGGGCAACGCCTGTGGCTAATCGCTCGGCTTCTCCTCTAATTAATTTTTCTCCCCATTCAATAATTTCTGCTTCCGTATTTAGGTCGGGCACTGTTTTTTGGTTTACTTTCAATCCAAAATACTTTCTTGTTTCGGGCTTCAGTTCGCCTCGTGCTATGGCTAAATTCAAAACCTGAATAAAATGCGAAATGTAGAGTCTGGCACGTTTTTGTATATCAAGATAAGTTTTACTGTTTTGTGTCTGTCGTCTAAAAGCTTCTCGCTGATGATCAACAGTTTGTTTGAATAAGGGTAAAAAAGCACGCAGTTTTAGCAGTAGCGATTGCGATATGGCTAAATCGGTGTGAAACAGAGCGCTTCCCATCTTCAGCGCTGAGTTCAAAGCTCGTAATCGTGCAATGTCTGTGTTTGGTAACCTACGGTAAGGCATTTTTCAATTATTTGGGATTAGTATGCGAATATACAACATTTTTTCATAAAATAAACATTCTTCGCTATTATAGTTGGCTAATAAGTAAGATGTTAGCATTAACGGGCTTTTTTATTTGATTAATAAACGAAAACAGACTCTATATTAAACCCGTACAAACAGCATTGATTATCAATAATTTAAAATTTTCTCTTGTGAAATTATGATACCATTGCAATTATACCAATTGTAAAACTTAAAAAATATTGGACAATTTTTAAATTAATAGTTTGCAAAAAATGGTTGTTTTAAAAAATATTTATGTGTTCTTTTGAAACAAATGATATCTCTAAGCGACACTACTTATTTTTTTGCATTAATTCGTTAATCACTTCGCCCGACGAGCCGCCTGGAGCTACTATATCGAGCATCGCTGCCATTGTTGCTGCTATTGAAGTTGTTGAAATATTCCTGTAAATAGTGGTTCGTGGTATTTTCCACCCAAACCAAATTAGGGGGACGTGTGTGTCATAATCATATCCTGAGTTTGATTGTACAACATAATCGGATTTTTCGATCCAACCAGGTTCAAGATTGATAATAACGTCTCCTGAACGGCGTTGGTGGTAACTTCTTTGTATAAGAGCAAGGCTTCCATTGGTAAAATTAGCCGACTGCAGCGTGTTTGCCGTAACTGCATTTACAACACCCGAGAACTGTAAAGAGAATCGTGCTAATCTTTCTTGTACGTCTGTAAGTGAAAGTTTGGCATCTTCTATAAGGGTGTGGTTTAAATAGAACTGCTTGTCGCTATATGCGGTAATCCATTCTCCTTGACCATATACAACGTTTAGATAACTTTTCGCCAGAGTAAATAGTTGATTTTGGTTAAATATACCCGAAGGTAGGCTCATCTGTTTTAAATATTCTGGAGAGTGTGGAGAGCCTCTGTCTGAGGTTAGTACAAATAAAACATCTTTCATACCTATTTCATTATCTAAGAAGTTGATAAATTGCGATAAATCTTCGTCGAGACGAATGTACGAATCCTCAATTTCTACTGACATTGGACCGTGCTCTTGGTTTATTACTCCAATGGGATTTAATCCTATGGCGAGAAAATCGGTGTGTGAATCAATACCCAGCGAATCATTAATTATAACCTGTTTTGCAAAATCGAATGTAAAAGTGTTGCCAAAAGGTGTACGAGTAAGTACCTTATAACTTTGTGCAATTTTTCTTTGAGCTATCAAATCATACAAAAAACTAATTTTTTCAAATTTAAACTTTTTGTTTTTTGTTTTATTGTTTCCCGCCGAGTACTCCTCAACTTGAAGCTGTGGAGTCCACTCTCTATCTACATATAATTCGGGTAATTTTTTGTTGTTAAACTCTATGACCCATGTTGGCAACGAATCGCGATAGTAGCTGCTGGAAGTCCAATTGCCCGAATAGACATCAAACCACCATGCGCCATCAGCTGCGTGACCTCCAGCTAATACCGAGGCGCGTCCATCAAAAGATAATGAATGTATTTTCGATTGATGGTTATTGTTTAGCGCTATCTCATCGGAAATTGTAGTTGTTAGCAGGTCGCGTGGAGAGAAGTTACCGCTTTTACTATCGGGCAACAGCGATTTTACAGTCGCATCGATTCCGGCATGTTTTTCTTCGTTTTTAATGCGTGTGTACCATTTGTCGCTTGTGATTCCGTGCATCGAAGGTGTCGAGCCCGTTACTATTGTCGAATAACCTGGCAGTTGTTGTGTTAACAAATAGTCGTGTCGAGCGTTTGTACAAGTTGAACCTTCAGCCAATAAACGGTTGAATCCATTTTTACCAAAGTTGTGTTTGAATTTTGCTAAATAGTCGTATCGCATTTGGTCAACTACTACTATTACTATAAGCTTTGGTTTTTTGGAAGGAATATTAGGTATATGTTGTGATAGAAGAGGGTTAACCCCTAATAACAAAGCAATAAAAAGTATTTTACGCATTTTTTAATTTAACAGTTAAATTATCTGTAAGCAAATAATATTTGAACGCAAAAATATTCTTTATATTTGGTTTTATATACTATCTTAGGTTATTTTATTTTGAACAATATCTACATTAATTCGTTTCTTATTGTGAATTTTAAAAACAAATATGATTATGAGTACAGAAAAAGTTCTTGAAACAATGAAAAAGGCTGGCAAACCTTTAAAAGCTGGACAGATTGCTGAATTATCAGGTCTTGATAAAAAAGAGGTGGATAAAGCAATGAATGCTCTAAAGAAAGAGGGTAAAATAGAGTCGCCTGCACGTTGTATGTGGCAAGTATCAGTTAAAAGTTAAAAGTTGAAAGCGTCGCACTGAGCTTGTCGAAGCACGGGCTCAGTCACGTACACTTCGGCTTTGCTCAGTGCAAGCATTGTTCATTGCTAATTGCATGTATCTCTCTTGCAATTGCTGATTATTCTTCTTGTGAATATAGTAGTAAATCAATGTAAATAGGGTAGTGGTCGGAGTAACCCCCGTTGTAGGTAAACCCGATATATGTTCTAAACGGTTTTTTCCCTTGGTGTGTTTTATCATCTTCGGTTAAGAAATCGAAATCGCCGATATAAACATGCTCGGCAGATGTTTTAGTGGGATTGAGGGAATCGTCAATCAATGATTGGCTAAGTATCCATTGATCAATACAGCTCCAAACATCTTGATATTTATGTGTTCCCTTATATTTTGAGGGATATACAGCTGTTGTTATATTTACTAAGCGAGAGTTTTCGCGGTTGTTGTAATTAACTGCATGTAAAACATCTTTTATAACTTCGTCGTCGGGGTCAGTATTTAAATCGCCTGTGATAATAATGTTTGCTTTCGGATTTGAGTCTAATATACTGTCAGTTACTCTTTTTAACAGTATTGATACTGAATCTCTTGAAGGTCTTGTAGCCACTGCTCCACCATATTTTGAGGGCCAGTGGTTGACAAAAATATGTAAAGTGTCGCTGTTTAAAATCAATCCTTTTGTGTATAAAATATCGCGAGATACTCTTTCAGAGTCGTTTAATACGGCTGCAAAGAAACGCTCTTCAAGGGGCCAAAATCTCTCTTTTCTGTATATAAGTCCAACATCAATTCCGCGACTATCCTTCGAGTCTTTGTGGATAATTTCATAGCCCTGATATCTTAATGGTGTTTGAGATATTAGCATTTCGATGACATTTCTGTTTTCAATCTCACAGAAACCTATAATATCAGGGGGATTGCCTTCGCCAACAGCAGCAATAACTTTATAAATGTTTGATAATTTTTTTCTGAGTTTGTAATCTGTCCAAGCTCTTGAGCCTTCGGGAGTAAACTCATCATCGGCAGTATTTGGATCGTCTATAGTATCGAACAGGTTTTCAACGTTATAAAACATTAGTCTATATCGGTATTTAAAATCTTGGCAATAAGTTTGACCGACAATTAAAATAGTTGCAATTAATGTCAAAGCTATTTTTTTCATTTGTTTGCTCTATTTTTCTTCTAATCTTTCGTATGCTCCCAAATCGGGTTTAGAATCGGCAGTTCTGCTATCGCCCTTTATATCGAATGGCGACATATTTCCGTATTCCAACAGACCAGCGTCTTTTGCTGGAGATAGAGTGTCTAATTCAAAATCGTACTTTCCAATATCTTTAAAGTTAACGCCTTGCTCTGTTTTTATAATTTTCCCGAAATGTGTAACATCAGTTGTGTCAATTTCACTTCCTGTTTGTAAAATGCAGTAGTCAAAATAGTAGTTTGCACTGTTTTGTTCCATCAAATCAACAACTAATTCCGATTGATTGCTTCCGTGTTTTCCGTAAATAATTGAATTTGTAAAACTGCAACGCTCCATGGGATAAGCGAATATTTGTTCTTCGTATTTATAATAATTGCCTATGGCTACGGCAGCTGTTGTGCGACTTGTATATGGTGTATAATTGGCAATTGTGGCATGATTAAACCAATAGTTTCCACCTAATAAAAGGGCTAAAGCATGCATGCCACAGTCGTTTACGACCAAGTTGTGTGACTCTATTGATGATGTTTTTGCTAAAATCCCTATTAAGTTCATGTGTCTTATTATGGTGTTATTTATTCTAAGTCCGGGATTTTGATCGCCTTGTACTGAGTCCATTTGAATGCCGATAATTGCATTCTCAATAATTGCATTGTCGATAGAATTGTTTTTACTTTTTTGAGTAAAGTGCAATCCTCCAAGCAGATAGATTGCGCCTGTTTCTGTTTCAATCCATGCGCCCCACTGTCCTGATTTATCTTTGTAAAAAGGTTCTAATCTGTCTGATCTGAAAACAACAGGTTGGTCTGTGCTGCCCATTACGTCTAAGGTGCCATCAATAATAAGGCTCGATCCGTAGTGAAAATGAACTGAAGTTCCGGCTTCCATTGTTAGTGTGTTGTTTTCATCAACAAAAGCGTAGTTGTAAACTAAATAAGGTTTTTGACTTGTCCATGTTTGGGTTGACAGATGCTGACCATATATTAAAATAACATCTTGTCCAAATGCCACTAATTTAACATCGCTTTTAGAGTCCTCAGATTCAAAGACAATTGAGTCTTTTTCAACCATTTCATCGCGATTTGGGTCAATATTAGCCTCAACGAAAATGAATATCGAATCTTTTTTGTCAATCTCGATATTATTGACCGTAGGACCATGTTCTCCGTCAACATTTATAGCAAAGTTTGATTCTCTGCCTTTTCCCAAATAAATTGCTTTAAGCCTTACTTTCTGATTATTAGGGTTATAAACAGTAAAATTTCGGGTTACTGTGCCTATTGTTGTAAATACCGTATCGAACATGACGGTATCGGTAGAAAATCTGAGGTTTAGATTGCCTGAACTAATAAATTTATCGTCTTTGCAACCTATAAATAATACGGTGGCAATTGATAAAAAGAAGACAATACGTTTCATACGTTTATAATTTTTCTTACCAAAACGTCTTTTTGTTTATAAAAAGTATATCAGTATGTCTGTAGAATTAAAACAGCTCAACTTCAATATTTTGTATAAATGCAGTGTAAGTGTGTTCATCATCAACAATAGCATCACTTAATAGGCACAAGACTTGTTTGTTTTCACCGCTCTTAGTAGTAATGGTAATTTCGGTTCTGAACCCAACATGTTTTTTTCTTTTAGGGTCAACCATAGCAGCAACAAAATCGTTGTTTTTAATTGTTTCTTCACTAAACAGGTTTTTTACATTTCTGCCAATAATCATTTTTTTGTCTATGTGCCATAGATTTTCTGCCGAATTATTGAAAAATTCAACGATACCTTTTTCATTAAACATTAGTATCGAGTCTAAAGCGCCTTCTAAAGTAAGCTCGTTTTTAATTTTAACTTTCTCTATTTCAAGAAATTGTTGTTGCAACTCTTTTTTTGCTCTCTCCAATCTTATACTTAGTTCTGCTTCTGAATTTTTTAGTCTCTCTTCTTGAGCAAGTAGTTTTTTATTTTGGTTTTGTATTCGTATTTCAAGCTCTTTTTGGTTAGTAATGTCGTTGGCTATTAATATAATTCTGTCAACATCCCCATATATGTTGTTTTTTGCTACCAATGTTGATTGGAACCATTTCTCAAGCCCTGCTTTAGATATCATTTGAAGTTGTCCTTCGTGCGGGATACCATTTACAACAGTATTCCAAATTTCTTCAATTAATTGTTGGTTCTCTTCAGTGAAGAAATCAAAAATACTTTTCTGTTTCAGTTCGTTAGAAGAGAAATCTAAAGCGTATTGAAAATTTTCGTTAAAATCTACTAATTTCCCTGAGACCAAAAAGTCTGCTTTCATGCTGGCTAAGTTCAAAGCACGAATCTGTCCTTCATATTCGAGGCTTTTTTCCTTTTGTTCGGTTGTGTCAATTGCAAGGAAAAGAATTTTTTCAACTTTCCCATCAGCATTTTTAATAGGAGTGTACGTTGCAATGGTCCATAAATCTTTACCTCTTTTAGTAATATGTTTCATGTAGTTTTCGTAGTGCTTGTTACCGATTATCAATTTGTTCCATATATCATTGAACCAAGTGCGATCTTTCTCTGATAAAAACATGCTTATGTGGTGTCCTTCAACTTCTGAACTGCTGCTATATTCAAGCTTGTTTAGAAACTTGTTGTTTGCATAAGTTAATACGCCATTGGTATCATATTCAGCTCTAATAAGAGTATGATTGACTGAATTTGTGAAACTAATGTAGCGTTCGGCTTGTTTGGCGGCTTCTTCTTGGGTTGCTTGAAGCTCTTCCATGTTTTGCCGCATCTCCTCTTCTTGTTGTGCAAGTCTTTCCGCCTGTTCTTGGCTTTCTCCTAGTAGCTTTGAAGTACGTATGTTTATTTTTACGTTTCCTAAAGTTGAACCAATACTTTCTGCAATTTTTTCTATAAATTCGAGATGATGTTTTTCAAAAGGGTCGAAACCTGCTATTTCAATAACGCCATGTACTTCGTCATTGTATTTCAGAGGAGCTATTAGTAAGTTTCGTGGATTTGACTGACCTAGTCCGCTGGTTATCTCTAAATAATCATCGGGAATATCATCCAGTACAAGTATTCGTTTTTCGAATGCCGAACGTCCAATAAGACCTTCATTCCACTCTATTCTTTTCTTATTGTATTTTTGACGATCATACGCAAAATGAGCAGTTAGCTCGAAATGAACGTCTTGTTTATCATCATCATTTAATATGTAAAAACCTCCTTGGGCGGTTCCTACATATTTACACACATTGCTTATTACCTCTAATGACAGAAGCTCTAAATTATCGTTATTGCGCCTTAAAATTTCTCCAAAACGTGCTAATCCCTCGGCGATCCAATTTCTCTCGAAATCCTCTTTTTTGCGCTGTTCTTCAGCATCTTTATTACTTCTTATGTTTTCAACAATTTCAACTAAAGTTTTGCCCAATCTGTCGGTAAACAATTTTGTATCATAATCCGAATCGATTTTACCTTGAAGAATATCCTCTGCAAAAGATTGTAATTTTGTTGAACGTTGGTTGAACATACGGAGCTGTTCGGTTAGCAGATTAATTCTGCCCTCAAAAAACAGTCCACAGAAACGTGCAAATAGTCCTAAAATGACTGGCAGTAAGTCAACAAGGAAAAATATTGAGTGTCTGTGTAGAGCTTTAAGATTAGAGAACGTCATAGCTTGGTTCTGATAATCAAGAACGCTCTTAATTATAAAGAAGGTTAGGATAAGACCTAAAACAACTCCTCCAATTGTAAATCTGTGAGTAAGACGATTTTTATTTGCCATAACAGGTTCTATTTTGAATCAAATATGGTTACAGTTTTTCTGCCTGTAAATCAGCTTGATAATTAATACTCAACTTTTTTAACTTTCATTGCAAAGTTATACCAATTGTGAATTAAAAAAAAGTTCAGTCCTTTTTTTATTTACACTAGTAAATACTGATGTAACAAATACATAGTCCAAAAGAGCGATAGCGAAATTTGGACTATAGTATTTGTCCAATCGGTATTAACGCTTTAAAGTACCAAATATATTAATTTTTACTTGGTTTTTAAAAAGAACTCTTAAATAATCGAAAAAAGATAAAATGTACTGCTGTTTTATGTGTTAAATAATCCCCTTTATATCAGCAAAAAAACGTTTATTATGCACGTAATAAAGGGTACTACAATATAAACAGTAAAAAAATTAATTGTGGCTGTCTCAAAATAAAATTTCAACTAAAAAAACAGCAAGGCGTCTCGTTTCAAGTATTGAATTATTGATTTCATTTCACACACTTTGCTCACTTCGATACACTTTGACTACGCTAAGTGAGTCGCTTACGCTCATTACAACGCTTCGCCCAGTGCATCACCGACTTTATAAACTTTCAACTTTTAACTCAACATCCTTAATAATTTTTTGTAATTTTGTGCTCCAATCAAAGTTTTTGATTGGATTTGATAAATATTCTTAGTAGATTATAGAATAACTATTTGCTCCGATTTTAGAACATATAAAAACCGGTAATTAAATGAATAAGATCCGTAACTTTTGCATTATTGCACACATTGACCATGGAAAGAGTACTTTGGCTGATAGATTACTACAATCAACAAACTCAATATCTGAACGTGAGCAGCGTAGTCAGGTATTAGATAGCATGGATCTTGAACGTGAGCGTGGTATAACAATTAAAAGTCACGCCATTCAAATGAACTATAAACATACTGATAATCAGGATTATATTCTTAATTTAATTGACACGCCGGGACATGTCGATTTTTCATACGAAGTATCTCGTTCAATAGCCGCATGCGAAGGAGCTTTACTTATAGTTGATGCAACTCAAGGGATTCAGGCTCAAACCATTAGTAATTTGTATATGGCAATAGAGCATGATCTTGAGATTATTCCGATTTTGAATAAAATGGATCTTCCCAATGCAATGCCCGATGAGGTTAAAGATCAAATAGTTGATTTACTTGGTTGTAAGCGAGATGATATAATTGAAGCTTCTGGAAAAACAGGATTGGGTGTTGAGTTGATTTTATCTGCAATAGTAGAACGCGTGCCCGCACCTGTTGGCGACCCCAATGCCCCCCTAGAAGCCTTGATTTTTGATAGTGTATTCAATCAGTTTAGAGGGATTGTTACTTATTTTAAGATTCTAAATGGAACGATTAAAGCAAAAGATTATGTGAAATTTTATAATACTAAGAGAGAGTATTACGCCGATGAGATAGGAGTTCTTAAACTTGGATATTCGCCAACCGACCAACTTAGCGCTGGCAATGTGGGCTATTTAATAAGTGGTATTAAAACAGCCCGCGAAGTTAAAGTTGGCGACACAATTACTCATGTTGACAGACCATGCGCAAAAGCCATTGAGGGGTTTGAAGATGTGAAACCCATGGTGTTTGCAGGTCTTTACCCCGTTGATCCTGATGATTATGAAGATTTGCGGGCATCTATTGAAAAGTTGCAGCTAAACGACGCTTCACTTTCGTTTGAACCTGAATCGTCAATGGCATTAGGGTTTGGATTTCGTTGCGGATTTCTTGGACTTTTACATATGGAAATTGTGCAAGAAAGATTAGAGCGGGAATTTGATATGGACGTTATTACAACAGTTCCGAACGTTAGTTACAAGGTGCACACGACAAAAGGCGAAATTATAGAAGTACATAATCCTGCAGGATTGCCACCAGTAAACTATATTGGACATATTGAGGAACCATTTATAAGCGCACAAATTATTACCTCTACAGAGTATTTAGGTTCTATAATGACGCTTTGTATTGGCAAAAGAGGCGAACTTAAAAATCAGATTTTTTTAACAGGTAATCGTGTTGAAATAAATTTTGATATGCCTTTGTCAGAGATTGTTATTGACTTTTACGATAAGTTAAAAAGTGTTTCAAAAGGTTACGCTTCATTCGATTATCAAGTTACAGGTTACCGACCCGCCAAGCTTGTCAGACTTGATATTCTTCTGAATGGAGAAAATGTTGATGCACTTTCGGCATTATTACATGTTGATAATGCATATGATTTCGGTCGAAGAATTTGTGAAAAACTTAAGGAGCTTATTCCACGTCAACAATTTGACGTTGCAATACAGGCGGCAATAGGTTCTAAAATCATTGCACGTGAGACAGTAAAAGCTGTTCGTAAAGATGTTACTGCAAAATGTTATGGTGGCGATATCTCTCGTAAGAGAAAATTGTTAGAGAAACAGAAAAGAGGGAAAAAGCGAATGAGACAGGTTGGCAATGTTGAAGTTCCACAAAAAGCTTTCCTTGCGATTTTGAAACTCGATTAGTTTTGGAACGCAGATGACACAGATTTAACAGATTTACACGGATTTTTTTGTTTTGAACCATTAAGGAGTTAAGAGTTATTAAGTTTGGGCTAAAACCCAAAATACCTATGGCAACCTGACCAAAGACTTAAAAGTCGTTGCTATTGATAAAACATCCCCCTATTAATTCGTAACTCGTAATTCGTAATTAGTAATTCGTAATTGCTTAACTTTATACCCTTTTTATTCTATTTATACTCATTGCTTTAAGTAAGAATCGTGGTAATGGTTTATCTGGGTTACGTTTTTTCAAATCAATAAACCAACCTATTTTTTTCATAATGGGTACGCGGTGTGCTTCGGTAAATTCAATCAAAGTGCCTTCTGGAGCTTGGATATAGCAGAAATGTCCTGCAGCGTCTCCCATATCAAACGATGAGCTGCTATCAACAGTAAAAGGAAAGCCTTTGGAAGCGCACAGTTGGCGAATTTCATTCATCCCTTGAATATCGTAGCAGATGTGAATAAAACCGGGGTCGCCCCAGATTCGCCCGTCATAAATCTTTTGTGGAACCCTGTCAATAACTTGTACTAACTCTATTTGAGATGAACCCAAAAGTGGAGCGAAAGGACCTCTGCGGGTTTCAGTGTGTTGAAGTAAAATACGGCGGAATTGTTTTTTGCCGCCGGGCAAATCAGCAAAATCGTCGAAAGCCTGTGTAATATCATAGCTTGTTTTATCATATCCTAAAATATCACGATAAACAACCAAACTCTCTTCCATGTTTTGGACGCCAATTATTGCACCAAAAACACCACCCGATGGTACACGTTTAGTTTTATTAAAATAACTTGGTTCTTCTACAAACTCGAAAATATTGTTGTTTAAGTCACGAACAAAAAAATGTTTTGTTCCATTAGGCATGGTCGCAATAGAACTCAAGAATTCAGTTCCAACCTTTTGTTGATATTCGTAGGTTTTCTCTATAGAACGACATTTTAACTTAGTAATGAAGATGCCAAGATCGCCTAACTGTACATCAAATAGAGGCATTGTCGGCTTTTTCCCTGTGTGTTGCCAGATTTCAAAGCCACCGCCGCCGCCCATATTTACAGCTAAAGCAGCGTGTCGTTCGCGCGGCTTCCCATCAGTATGGGGAAGCATTAACTCAGCAACTGCTTTTTCGTCAAATATCCGAACATCCATTCCAAAATGTTTGATATACCAATTCCACGATTCAGCAAAATCAGGAACGCCAACTCCCATTTGTTGGATACCGCCTATAGTAAATTTTTGCATTTTGATTGATTTATATGATTAATGTGGGCAAATATATTCATTTTTATATAGAAAAGATCAATGGAACATTTATAAAAGAAAAAACCACCTACAATATTGTAAGTGGTTTGTTTTGCTCCCCCTCTTGGACTTGAACCAAGGACCCCCTGATTAACAGTCAGGTGCTCTAACCAACTGAGCTAAGGAGGAATTCTAAAAAGCGTTGCAAATATAGATGCTCTTTTTGATTTGACAAAATATTTTTTAGAGAAAAATTGACAATTATTTTAAATAACAAACTTTTTTTGTTTCAACTATTCTTCACACTTTTTAAAAAACAGAACAATAAATTTATTTTCAGCACATTACTTTCACCTTGTACCTTTTCCCTTTTATCTGTGTTCAGACTGTTTCCTAAATCTTGAAAAATATAAGCCTAAGTATGTAATTAAACCGTTGATAATAAGCAACTCATATCCTACTTGATATCCACTAAAAAGCCTTTCTGCGTTAATTTGAAGGAGATAACAAATTATAGGGGACAGAATTCCAATTATGGGAATCATTATAGGTTTGACATTATGTTTGGTAAAAATGCCAAAGGCAAACATTCCTAAGAGTGGACCGTAGGTATATCCGGCAACTCTAAATATATTGCTGATTATACTATCATCAGAAATAGCTCTAAATACGATAATTACAATGACCATTAATACTGAAATGCCAACATGAACAATTTTGCGAACTTTTACAGCTTTTGGCGAATCGATGTTTTTGTGATTAAAGCCCAATATATCCACTGTAAAAGAGGTGGTCAGAGCAGTTAAAGCAGAATCTGCTGATGAATAGGCCGCAGCTATTAATCCAATGATAAATGAAACGGCTACTATAGGACTTAAAGCGCCTCCAAAAGCTATTGTCGGGTAGAGTTCATCAGTTTTAAGAGGAATTTCAATATGGTTAGCCTGTGCGTACATGACTAACAGTACGCCTAAAGTTAAAAACAATAAATTAATTGGCACAAACGCCATTCCGTATGAAACAACATTCTTTTGAGCATCTTTTAGATTTTTACAACTTAGATTTTTTTGCATTAAATCTTGATCTAGCCCAGTCATTACAATAGTTATAAACATTCCACTAAAGAAATGTTTGAAGAAATATTTGTCGGAACGCCAATCATCAAAATAAAAGGTTTTACTGAAAGGATTATCAGCAACTGACTTAATCATCTCTGTAAAATTTAGGTTTAATGATTGCCCTATCTCAACTATCGTGAGGATTACTGCTAATATCAATAGTACAGTTTGGAGCACATCTGTCCAAATAATTGTACCTATCCCTCCTCTATAGGTATAGAGCCAAATAAGTAGTATAGTGATTATTACGGTAATATAAAAAGGAATATTGAAATGGTCAAAAACTGCAACCTGCAAAACAACGCTTACAATAAAGAGGCGGAATGCTGAGCCGATTGTTCTGCTTACTAAAAAAAGCACAGCCCCTGTTTTATAGGCTGCTACGCCAAATCGATGCTCAAGATATGTGTATATAGAAGTTACGTTTAATTTGTAATATATTGGTAATAATACATATGCGATTACGAGATAACCAATAAAATAGCCGAGCACTATCTGCATATAAGAAAAGTTACTGGTAACAACCCAGCCCGGCACTGAAATAAAAGTAACTCCACTTATTGATGATCCAATCATTCCAAAGGCTATTATGTACCAAGGGGCTTTTTTCCCTGCAAGATAGAAGGTCTTATTATTCGTATTTTTTGATGTTATTTTGGAAATAAAATAGAGAATCAAAAAGTAACAAATTAACAATAAAATTACGAGTTCGGGTTTCATACGTAGTTTGTTATCAATTGTTGTAATTGTTCGAATTTCAAATAAACAACCTAAGTTTGCTATATCAAGCTGACAAAGTTAGTTGTTTTTGTTTTTAATAAGCTACTTTTCCTGAATTTATATACAACTCGCATTATTTAACATTTGGTTAGGATTTTTTCGATAAAATTAAACCAAATATTGAAAATATTTCTCATATCTTGTTAACAAAATTTAAAAGCGTAAAAAAGATGACAAAACAAATATTTATACTAACGCTTCTACTTGGTCTGATAGCTTGCACATCGGCTCAAAGCAGAGAAGAATTTCCTCCAAAATGGGCAAACAAACTCCCAAAATCTAAAAACAAGGTTTATGCGGTTGGATATGGAAAGTCGGCAAATCAGTCGGTAGCTTATGAAAAAGCTCGCACAAATGCTTTTACCGAACTGGCTGAAATTCTTGGACCTACTACAGTTATATTGAAAGAAGTTTCCAAAGAGAGTAACGGAAATATTAAGTCGGAAGAGACAAAAACTGAAATTACGTTGTCTGATGTCAGTATAATAGAAAAAGCCTCACAACAAACTGATGAAGGATTGTATGAGGCTTATATACTGGTCTCTTATAATAAGAAAAAACTAAAAAAGGAGATTAGTAAAAATATTGAAACTAATTGAAATTCATGTGCCTAATAAATGGATTGTTTGTTCTTTCATGCCCAATAGTTGTTGATTCACCGTGACCGGGAAGAACTTTCGTATTATCGGGCAATGTAAGTAGTTTTTGGTTTATCCCTCTGATTAGAGTTTCGTAATTACCATAAATAAGATCAGTTCTGCCGATTGACTCATAAAAAAGCACATCGCCAGAAAAAACCACTTTAGCTTCTTCATTATAAAATACGACATGACCAGGGGTATGTCCTGGAATGTGCATTACGTTCAGACTTGAATTCCCGAACTTAATGATTTGCCCATCTTCAATATATTTGCCAGGATAAGGGGGTTCTGCAGAGAGTTTTATTCCCAATTGTGTTGCGTATGACATTGTTTGGTCGATTAGGAACTCATCGTTTTCGTGTGCATAGGGAGCTAACCCAAATTCCTTATAAAGAAAAGCATTACCCATAATGTGATCTATATGCAAATGTGTGTTTAATACATATTTTAGGGTAAGGTTATTGTTTTTAATAAATGATGATAGTTCACTCTCTTCTTGTTGATTGAAACATCCCGCATCTATTATTACACATTGACCGGTATCGTCATATACTACAAATGTGTTTTCCTGCCAAGGGTTGAAAACAAATTTTTTGATTGAAATCATATTCTATTTTTTTTGTACACAAACTTACATACAAACAGTTAATTTTACAAATAGTTCAAACTTGATTATAAAAATAGATGGTAATTTATAAAAATGTGCTTAGTACATGACAAAAATAGTAGAAGTTGCGTGGTGCGCGGTGTGCCGTACCGGGCGCGGGATGGTGCACTTGGTCGTTGAAGTGAAATTTGGACTATAGTAGTTGTCCAATTGGCATAATCTTGAAAATCAAATTACTGTGTTGAAAAGACTACCTAATAGGGCGGAGTTAGGTATTAAACAGATTGTCCTTAGTACATGACAAAAATTTAAAATTATTTGTATATTATTGTAAATGAGGGGTTTGAAAAACATGTAACAAATAGTTTTACTCGCTAATCGAGCAGAGCCT
>Ga0208195_1001724_pt1 | contig 23004 bp, 19 predicted proteins | sample AD_UKC077_MetaG_FD_184441 | JGI IMG/M metagenome (GOLD analysis project Ga0208195, IMG submission 184441) | Active sludge microbial communities of municipal wastewater-treating anaerobic digesters from USA - AD_UKC077_MetaG (SPAdes) (version 2) | ecosystem: Engineered > Bioreactor > Anaerobic >...
TTTTCTGTATCTTTTTTAAGAAGTTTTCCAATCGTTCACGCAGAGCAGCTCCTTTTGGCAACCACAAAGGCAGTCCTTGACCAACGGCTTGTGAAAAGGTAAATAGTTCAAGCTCTTTTCCGATTTTTCTGTGATCGCGTTTTTTTGCCTCTTCGAGCATAATTAAGTACTCGTCAAGCATTTTCTTTTTCGGAAAAGAGATGCCATAAACGCGTGTTAACTGTTTTCGTTTTTCATCACCACGCCAGTATGCTCCTGCGACAGAAGTAACTTTAACAGCTTTAATAGGCTCTGTTGTAGGTAGGTGTGGACCTCGGCAAAGATCTGTAAACGTTCCCTGTTTATAGAATGATATGGTTCCGTCTTCTAGTTCAGATATTAGTTCAGTTTTATAGTTTTCTCCAATGTTTTCAAAATACTTAAAGGCTTCTTGTTTGGGAACTTCGTTTCTGACGTATTGGTTTTTTTGTGATGCTAATTCCATCATTTTGCTTTCAATCTTTGCAAAATCAGCATCTGTAATCATTTTTCCCTCAGGAAGTTCAACGTCATAGTAAAACCCATTTTCAATAGCTGGACCGATACCGAATTTTATTCCGGGATATAGTTGCTGCAGAGCCTCGGCTAACAAGTGCGCTGATGAGTGCCAGAAAGCATGTTTACCCTCTTCGTCTTCCCATTTATGTAATTTTATCGAAGCATCTTTGGTGATTTTACGTGTTAAATCCCACAAGTCATCATTTACGGTTACTGACAATACGTTTTCAGCAAGGCGTGGGCTTATGCTTTGCGCTATTTCAAAACCTGTAACTCCGGAGGGGTAATCGCGGACGCTATTATCGGGAAGAGTTATTTTAATCATTTTGCTATTTTTTATTGTCTAAAGATTCTATACGACTAACAATTTCTTGTGTTGAGTCAACTATTTGTGAACGAAGCTCTTTGAAATATTGTTTTGCGTTTTTTCCTGTCTCTTTATCTAATCTGCGAAAACCGTTGATATTGTCAATTGTTTCATTATGGAGATCTATAATATCTTGGGTTATTTTAGTAATCTCCTCTGTTGCTGATAGATTTGTAATTTCTGCAACGTAACAGCCAAAAAGCAGATCAGAGGTCAGGTAATCTAATTCTTTTTTTAATCGTTTTATTGATGCCATATATGTTCTTTTATGTTTCTTCGTTGAAGAAGAGTTTATAATAATTCATTTGTTTGTTGTTATCGAATCCTCGCTCTATTTTTTCGGGGTCTCCATGCACATATAGATGAAAATTTCTATCCAACTTGATAACGGGTCTAAAATATCTTCTACTTTTCGATAGCGCTGGCTTAGAAACGACAAAACTGTCTGCAAATTCTACACCGTAATCATCGGCAAACTGTTTTTTGTACTCTTCGAAGGCTTCGATAGCCTCATTTTGTCCGATTACCTTTTTTGTAAAATCTTCGTTATCAAACAGTTTTGAGTTTTTAAAATAGTCGTCACTACGTTGTAAAAATGCAATTTGCTGTGCTTTTTCAACGTTGTTTTCTTCTGTCAAAACGTCATTACCAAACTGTTGACAAACTTGGATGAAATTTTCAGTTTGATAATAGCCATCTGCAATTTGGCTTAGATTAAGAAAATCGGTGCGCCAATATTGTGCTTCAGCGCTTTTGTTAATCTTATCTACAATAGCAATTTTATAACCACTCTCTTCATAGACGTCGAAAATAAGACAACCCTTATCTAATTTACGAATATTTATTCCTTGATCATGCTCGGCAACTAATAGTTGGTCATTTTGATAGACTTTCAGGAAAACGTCTTTGTTCTCACTTTTAAAAACTCCTAAGCAATCAACCTCTTGTCCATCAATATTACAATTTTTAAAAAGCGCTATATAAAGTTCTCCTGTTTTTATATTAGGATGTTGTGATGTTGTGTGTAACCACTTGGCTATCAAGTCACTATTTGTCTTAAATTCTTCAGGATTGTTAAATATTGCTTTACAATATTTGTACATATTATGATTTTCTCCTATGCCACTAATATCAAACTCATAGTATGCGCCCGGTTTAAACGATGAGAGGAAGTAGGTTAGGAGCACTTGTTTTAGCTCACTATCATGTATAACCAATTCACTCTCAGAAAGTAGCAGCGATGACGAATCAAATCTACTACCAACCTGATGTATAACAAATTTTTCTAACGAAACATTTCTAAAGTCAATCATAATCAAAAATTTCGGACTGCAAAATTATAAAAATATCGAATATATTTCCCTGTGTTAGTCAATAAAATTGTTAAGAAATGGTTTCCTCTTCATAATTCGACATTATTGCTTAAAAAACAAATTAAAATTAATTGGTTGAATATCAGGATTATAAACAAATAAAGCCTTCTTGTGTGTCTTGAAATCTAATTATTTGGTGAACAGTTTATTTTCGCTAATCTCTTTAACCTTTCCATATTTATTAAATTGTTTGACTGATATTCTCGATTTATCACCAACAACAACTATCGCAAATTTGTTCTCTTTTAACATTCGACTGTAAAATTCGTACAACTTATCCCAAGTCAAATTTTTATAATGTTCTGTTAATTCGTTAAATGGATCAGTTTCATATCCTTGGTTTTTCCATTTTTTAACTTCAGGTATAAGGTTTCTGAAATCGGGCTTATCGGTTAATGTTTTACTAATCAGATACTCCTTAATCATTTCGATACGTTCGGGTTTTTGTGGCATATCGCGAATTATTGAGTTCAGAATTTCTATGGCTTCATTTGCCTTGTCGGATTGTGTTCCCACGTATGCAGTAAAATGCACTGGGTCGTTCTGTTTTTTTGGCATTTTAAAACTTCCGCCAACCGCATAAGCCATGCTTCTGTATTCGCGAATTTCCTGTGCCAACAAGCCTGAAAATCCGCCACCTATATAAACATTAAAGGCATTGAGCATTGCATATTCCTCTTTTGATAACTCTGATTTCGTTGTGAAAAATATCTTTGCCTGTTTTGCCTTTTTCTTGTCGGTAAAAAATAGTGCGTTTTCGGGATATGTTACAGTTGGCTTGTAAATAGGGGAGTCCGTATCCTTTAGTTTTTCATTGAATTTGAGATTGTTACGTGCGTGTTCGCAAAGTTCGTCAATATTGGTATTTCCTGCGAAAAATATCTCAATTGCGTATTGAGTTGCTGATTTAAATACGTCAATTAAATGTGATGCATTAAGTTTTTTAATATCGCTAAGTTTGTCTCTATCAATATATTTCGATTTTTTGTTGTATAAAGTGTAGTGTAACAGAGCGTCGGCAACGTTATCAGGTTCTTTGCGCTCAATCTCTCTATTAGCTTTTTCGTTTTCGTATATGGTAGATATTTTGCTGTTGTCGGCAACAGGTTCGTTAATTAGCTTATCGAGTAGCTGTAGGACTATTGGGAGATTTTTTTCTATTCCGACTACGTTGATAGATGTGTAACTTTCGTTAACATCGAAAATATATGTAGCGCCAAGCTTTGCAAATTCAAGTTTTAGTTGATTTGAGTTTAATCCCTTGATACCCGTGAGGTTCATATACGAAGTAGCTAAATCAAGTCTTTTGATTTTTTCAGCGCCAACGCAAAATAAAATCTGTAGTGTAAATATGTCGTTTACGTTATTTGCAGTTCTGAAAACTTTGTAATTCTTATAAATTTCCTTCTCCTGAATATTTTTTGAAAAGTCAACAGGCTTATAATCAAGTTCTTTGGGTTTAATGTTATTGAAGTGTTTTTGATATTCAGATACCTCTTGTGTGTTTGACATAATTGGCTTATATCCTGGCTTGTCAATCTTATCAATAGGAGGTTTGCCTGTTTTTGATTGTAAAACCAAATAGTTGTTGCCAAAGTACTTAGAGGCAACTTTTTTTACATCATCAGATGTGATTTTTTTGATTATCTCAGCTTTATTAAAAACAGTGTTCAGGTCTAAACCTTTTGTAAATGCAAAAGCTAAGGCAAGTGATTTTTCTTGCAACGATTCCAATTTCTGTTGCTCTTCACTGTAAAATTCATTTTTAATGGTTTCGAGAAATGTTTCGGTAAAATCGCCTTTGGCTATCCTTTGCATTTGCTCAATAGCAAGATTTTCAGCGCTTTCGAGGCTCTGTCCAATTAGCTTAGGAATAGCCATTACAATTAGGCTTCCGTAGTCATGGTAAGGGATTTGCATTGCTACGGCTGCCAAAAGTTTATTGTCAAGGCTAAGTTGGTCTAAGTAACCTGTTTGTGTTGAATTGTTTAACATCTTACAAATCACGTCCATAACGGGTTTTTCTTCTTCGCCATCGGCTGGGACGCGAAAGCCCAATAAATTCATTTTTATAGGCGAGAGCTTTTCGCTATACACTTCGCGTCTTTTGAATGGATCTTCAATATATTTTATACGCTCTGGCAATTTTGCGTTCCTAAGTTGACCGAATTTCTTCTCAATCATTGGCATTACTTCATCTGTATTGAAGTCGCCAGACAATATAAGAGCCATATTATTAGCTACATACCAAGTTTTGTAAAATTCGTACATTTTGGTAAGGCTTGGGTTTTTTAAATCCTCTTTTGTGCCTATTAATGAGCGTTGCCCGTATGGGTGCTTTTTAAACATGTAACGATTAAAACTTTCGATAAGTTTTGTTTGAAATTGGTCTTCGTACATATTTTTTTCCTCGTAAACCACTTCGAGTTCGGCTTGAAAAGCCCTGAAAACAGGCTCCTGAAAACGATGTGAATACAAGTCAATCCAACGATTGATTTGATTTGGCGGAAATTCATTGAAAAACACTGTAATGTCGGGTGATGTAAAAGCGTTAAGTTTCGTTCCGCCCATTCTGTAAATCAAATTGCTCATTTCGTTCAGAATGCCGTATTGTGCAGCTTTTAGAGACTCTTCGTTTATTAGTGTTTGAATTTTCTTTCTCTCCTCTTCGTCTTTTGTTGCTGATAATGAATCATATAACTTGAATATATTGTCGATATGTGGTTTCTCCTTTTCCCAGTCTAACGTACCAAGTTTAGTAGTGCCTTTAAATAGCATATGCTCCATGTAGTGAGCCATTCCTGTTGCGTCTGCGGGATCGTCTTTGCCCCCAGCTTTTGTTACAACAAGTCCAAAAACTTTTGGTAGTCTGTGGTCTTCGTTTAAAATTACGGTAAATCCGTTTTTTAATGTTTTGGTGGTCAAATTGTTTTGTGAGAATAAATCCATAATTTACAGATAGTTAGGATGTAATATTAGATAGAAGGTTTGCTTGATTAATATTCTAAGCTTGCAAAAGTAGCAAAAACTTAAGCAATGAACAATTGATTTTAAATGCTATACACCGATACTATAAAAATAATTAATAAATAATAGCTTATTTTTTTGGTAGTTTAAAATAGAACTCATACTTTTGTATTATACTTCTTGTATAATACTGATTGATGAATATGAAAAAAGAAAAAAAACTACAAGAACTTCTCGACTCTTGGGAAGAGACCTATAAAAAGGGACAACTAACATTATGGATTTTTCTGGCTCTGCAAGAAGATAGGAAGTATGTTGATGAAATCAAGGATTTTGTAGTAACGAAATCAGGCGGTGCAATCACTTGCGAAGAGCAGAGTTTGTACAGAGCGCTCCGAAAATATGAGCAAATCGACGTATTGGACTTTGAGCTGAGAAAAGGGAACAAGGGACCCGACAGAAAATACTATTTTTTGACCGACCTTGGACAAGAGCTTTTCTCACTATTTGTAAAACGGAACATTAAACTTTTTTATTCTGATGAAATTAAAAACCTTTTAAACCTCTAGGAACAATGAAAATAATCACACCAAATTTATTAAAATTCGCTGGAACGTCATTTGTTTTGACAGCGATTTTTAGATTTTGCCTCTCTTATGGGCTTGAAAATAAAATTTTATTGCTCTCTGTAACAAGTGCCGTCCTATATGGCATAACTATGTTTAGTGCAGGATGGTTTTTCGGAAAAAGGGATTGGATGTATCTGCCAATTTATGATGTCGGTTTCCGTTTTCACTTGGCTACCTATTTGACACACAACGCTGTTTCAGAGTTGTGGTTTATCCTTGGTTTTAATTCTCGCTATGAAATAATTGACCCTATTCACATAACAGCTGTGATTTGGGGAATTTTACTTTTTATTCACTTCCTGTTCTTTTTATGGACAAGAAAAAATACAATCAACCATTTAGATAAAGATGATTTGTTTGAATAGTTGAGTCAGAAAAAAGTAGAAATATTGAAAGTAATTTTAATTATTAATATCATTAACAGATTAATTATGAGACGTATATTATTTATTTTATTGTTATTTGCTTCTTGTGAAGGAAATACAAATAGTGTGACAAATACCGCTATAAGTTATCAAGCGCAAGTTGAAAAATTACAACCTGATTCCTTGCTTTCCGGTATTCAGGACAAAATTTACAATGCTTTTGTACAAAGCTTAATGACTAAAGAGGACACAAAACTTTTAGAATTAAGCAATAGACTGAAAGAGCTTAATGAGACAGAACAACAACAAAAAATAATCTTGTATTGGCGTTCGTACTTACAGTTTTACTGTTCAATTTATTATTTGCAAAATGAAGATAAGAAAAAAGCCGAAAAGGTGATAGACCAAGGAATAGAGTGGTTAGACAAAATGAAAAATAAAAATTCAGAAGATTATGCTCTGCTTGCAATGTTACAAAGTTTTGGCATTCAGTTTAAAGGAATGAGGGCAATGTTTATTTCCGATGAGATTAAGAAAAATGCAAAATTGGCTATTGCAAATGATTCAACAAATTTAAGGGCTTATTACGTTTATGGAAGCAATGATTTTTACACTCCTGTCAAATATGGAGGAGGAAAAGAAGTTGAAGAGTGTCTGTTAAAAGCAATCTCTTTACCTACTCAAAAAGTTAAAAATGAATTTCTGCCTTCATGGGGTAAGGAAGAGTCCTACGAACTGTTGATAAGGTATTACATCGAAAATGAAAAATGGGATTTAGCAAAACGATATTTTCAAGAAGCCATTAAAGAATATCCGGAAAGTTATACTGTTAACCAATTAGCAGCCAAATTATTAGAGAAATAGATGAAGTTTTCTCTTGTTCTAATTATTTTGAGTTTTCCCTTTTTTGCTTTTCCCTAGATAAAAATAAATGGTACTGTTTAAGACAATAAAGAGAACCCTATTTTTTATTTAGTAGGCAGAAAGATTGTATTTGTAAGTTGAATCTACTTACGCATAGAGACACCATCTTTATAATCTTTCAGTCTCTTTTTTAGCATAATTGAGTCGTGAATTTGTATTACATTTTTTGGTAAATTGTTGTCAGTTGTTTGCAAATCACAACCACTTGCTAATATTATTAGGTTCGGAAAATCGTTGGAGAGCCTTTTTAGGTAGTTCTCGATATTTTTTTTATCCTGCGGAGATATAAAGTTAGTGACAAAAAAATCACATTTTGTCCGTTCAATAATTTCGCACAGATTAGAGTAGGGGACAGCCTGTCCAACATATACAGTATTGTATCCTAAGCGTTTAGCGATATAGTTGCCAATTAATAACGACAGTTCGTGGTACTCTTTTTCGTTTAAAGCAAAAACTATTGTTTGTGCATTTTCGTTGGGCGATACCAAAATTTTATCGTAAGCAGCATAGATTTTTTGCTTTAAAATCGTAGAAACGAAGTATTTGCACAAAGGATTTATGGCGCCTGTTTGCCATAACACCCCAAGTTGTTGCAAAAACGGACAAACAAACTCCTGTAGCGTCTCTTCAAAACCATTTTTTACGATAAGTTTATTTAAAGTATGAGTAAACTCAGCTTCGTCCAAGTTTATCATTGCTTTTACTAATTGGTTTATTTGCAGTGATTTATCGCTACACTCTGCATTAAGTTTATTCACTTCACTGCATAGTTCAGAGTCAGAGAGCGTAGCCAATTTTGAAATCTTTTTTCCATTTTTATTAAGCAACGATATATTCAGCAAACGCTTTAATTGTTCCTTGTCATAGTAGCGTATATTGGTATCTGTGCGCTTGGGAGTAACAATGTTATATCGCTTTTCCCACATCCTTATTGTGTGGGCTTTTATGCCAGTTAGTTGCTCAAGGTCTTTTATAGAGTAAATAGCCATTTTTCAAAAACATCAACCGTGTTTACTGAACTCTATAACCTCTAAGTCGCCTATTTGTTCATTTGATATTGAAAATTTTACCACAGTTGAAATTTCGTGGAAGCCTTGTCTGCCAGCTGCGCCGGGATTGATATGTAATAATCCTAACGTTTTGTCGTTCATTACTTTGCATATATGAGAATGACCACATATAAACAGTTTTGGCTTCACTTCATACAATCTTTGTTTGATATTTGGGGAATAGTGTCCGGGATATCCGCCAATATGTGTCATCAGCACTTTTACGTTGTGTTCTGTAAACTCTAATATTTCCGGAAAAGTTCTGCGAACATCAAAATCATCAACATTGCCATAAACCGCTTTAACAGGAGCAATCTCCTCTAACTCCTCGATAACCTCTAAACTACCAATATCTCCTGCATGCCAAATTTGGTCAACATTGGCAAAATGTTTTATGATTTTGGGATTCAACCAACCGTGAGTGTCTGATAATAAACCTATTCTGAGTGCTTTAGTCATGTCGAATTATTAATAAGTTATACCAATTGTAATTTAAAAACAGTCCAATATTTTTTAAATTTTACAATTGTAAATACCGATGTAACAGATACATAGTCCAAACAAATGATAGTGAAGTTTGGACTATAGTAGCTGTCCAATCGGTATTAGATACAAAAATAACCATAAGTTTTATTTTTTGTACCATACTGTGAAGCAAATTGAATTTGTAATAAGACAAATATTTCAGTTAAAATTTCGTTTCTTTGCACCTTAGAAACAGATAACCATGATTAGTTTTTCAAATCCTTCAATTTTGTGGGCTTTGTGGGCAATGGCAATACCGCTGATTATCCACCTAATTAACCTTCATCGACATAAGGTAATATATTTCAGCCAAACCTCGTTTTTGAAAAAAGTTGAAAAAGAGAGCCGAAGGACAAGAAAAGTTAACAATATTTTATTGTTGATATTCAGAATGTTAGCTATTGGATTTCTCGTGCTTGCTTTTGCAAAACCAAGTTTTGATAGCGATAAGGAACATATCAATAAAGCGACATCGTCTGTTGTGATATTTATTGACAACTCGCTGAGCATGCAGGCAGAGAACAGAAACGGAAACCTGTTAGAACAGGTTCGACAGTATGCGATTAAGCGGATAGTGACCATGTCCGAAACCACAAGAGTTATGGTTTTGTCGCACGCCGGATTAGTTGCCGACAAAATCAGTCCAAAGTTAGTAAACGAAACGGTTAAAAATATCGATTATTCGGCTACGACAATCTCGCCACAGGCGCTTTTGCAACTCTTTTCGGCTGTCGAAAACCGCGACAATTCACAATTTTGGATTATCTCCGATATGCAGGAAAACTATTGGCGTACTTTTTTTGAGCTTGCCGATACTACCCTCAACTTAATCCCCGTGCAGATTGACCCTTACGAGCCGCAGAATATATCAATCGACACGGTTTGGTTCGATACACCTTTTAGAAACGTAAACCTAGAACAAAATCTTAATGTCCGAGTGACAAACAGGGGCTCCGAGACACGTACAAATATCCCGTTGCGACTGCTTCTGAACGACACACTGACAGCCGTGCAATCGTTTGATATACAGAAAGGTGAGTCGATAAATCTAACATTCTCATATACCACAAGCCGTTCGAGCTGGATTGAGGGGTGTGTCGAAATTCACGATTATCCGATTGTTTTTGACAACAGCTACTACTTTACATATTTCTTGCAGAATGAGCGAAAAGTGCTTTTGATTGGCGATGAAGATTATTTCAAACCACTTGAAAAACTTTATGTTGTATCGCAACATATTCATTCGGAAATTTCTCAACATCAGTTTGTTACTCCTGCAATGGTCGATTCCGTATCGTGCGTATTTGTTAGAAATCCTGAAAAATTGTCTGCAGGATTTGCCGAACACCTCTACAATAGCGTTACAGAGGGAAAAAGCCTTGTGCTTTTGGTAGATACAGTTAACAATATCGAAGCAGAGAAACAATTCTTGAAACGATTTGATATTCAGCAGCCTGCAACGGTATCAAACATAAAAGCAATTGTAAACAATATCAATCTAAACCACTACATTTTTAACAATGCAATATTGAGTATCGACAAAGACACCAAAATGCCTAATATCGAACGTATTAGAAAATTCAGACCTCCGTTTGCGCTATCAAACACAATTATGTCAACCGATTTGGACGATGCTGTCGTAATCTCAAAGAATATCGGGAAAGGAGTGGTTTATGTAATTAATGTGGATATTATTGGAAATCAACAGTTTTCGCAACATCCAATATTTGTACCGTTATTTATTAATATGGCGCAATTTATTGCAGGTTCGTTAGAGCCGGTTTATACCATAGAAAGTAATCTATGTTTCGATATCCCTGTAGATGAGTGGGATAACAATAAAGTTCCTCTGTTTGTGAGTTCTAAGCAACAGTTTGAATTTATTCCACGTTTTCAAATCAGCAACCTTAATTTAAAGTTGTGTCTTAATAATCAGGTACATATCTCTGGCATCTGGGATTTAAAAACCGGTAGCGAAACAAAAGCAAAAGTTGCGCTGAACTACAGTAGAACGGAGTCGGTTCCAAACTATTTGGTGCAAGATGAGAACCTGAAAAGTATGCAAAACTTTTCAAAAACCGATATGCCTTTTGATTCAAATCAAACAGATTCGTGGTTTCAACTGTGGCAACTCTTTGCGCTTTTGGCGCTCTGTTGTTTTTTAGCGGAAATAGTGTTACTTACTCGAAATAAAAGAGTAGTTTCAAATTAATAACCCTATTTTTGGATTCAATATCAAATATTTATCAATATGTCTTTCAGACCTTTAGCAGAACGTTTAAGACCAACATCTATTGACGATTATATCGGTCAGGAACATCTTGTTTCACCCAACGCTCCGCTGCGTAAAGCGTTTGATAAAGGGTTTATTCCCAATATGATACTGTGGGGTCCGCCAGGAGTAGGGAAAACAACGTTGGCAAAAATTATTGCCAATAAAATTGAACGACCTTTTTATGTGCTGAGTGCCGTGTCGTCTGGCGTTAAAGATGTTCGCGAAACAATTGCTAAAGCCGAAAAAGCGCGTTTTTTTAATCCACAGGCACCGATATTGTTTATTGATGAGATACACCGATTTAGCAAATCGCAACAAGATTCGCTACTTGCAGCAGTCGAGCAGGGTGTAATAGTTCTTATTGGCGCAACAACCGAAAATCCCTCTTTCGAGGTAATTGGACCGCTACTCTCACGTTGTCAGGTATATACGCTTAAGTATTTGGAAAAACATCATCTGCAAACCCTGTTAGACAGGGCGTTAAGCGCTGATACGGAGCTTAAAAAACGAACATTCGACGTACAATCAACCGATGCTCTTTTTCAATATTCGGGTGGAGATGCTCGTAAGTTGTTGAATATTATAGAAATAGTTGTAAATCAAACCCCCGAAGATAAAACGGTTGTAATAAATGACGAGATAGTTGTAAACGTTTTGCAAGACAATATCGCTATTTACGATAAAGATGGCGAGTTGCACTACGATATTATCTCGGCATTTATAAAATCTGTGCGCGGGTCAGACCCAAACGGGGCTCTTTACTGGCTGGCTCGAATGATAAATGGGGGAGAAGATGTAAAATTTATTGCACGTAGATTAATAATTTTGGCAGCCGAAGATATTGGGCTGGCAAATCCTAACGCTCTGCTTTTGGCAAATGCCTGTTTCGACACAGTGCATAAAATTGGAATGCCCGAAGCGCGAATAATTTTGTCAGAAACGACCATTTACTTGGCAACATCGCCAAAAAGCAATTCGGCATACTTGGCAATTGATAACGCTATTGAGAGCGCCATGAAAACAAGCAATGCTCCTGTGCCACTGCATCTTAGAAATGCCCCAACAAAGCTTATGAAAAACTTAGATTACGGCAAAAGCTACAAATACTCACACGAAGGAGCAGAACATTTTATAGAGCAACAATTTTTACCCGACCAGTTAGACGGCACTGTCTTTTATCAGCCCTGCAACAATCCAATGGAGAAAAACATACTTGAAAGATTAAAGCGTTGGTGGGCGAAGCGTTATAAATATTGAGCCCCTACGGTCGCTCTGCTTGTTGAAGCGACCGTAAAATAAAGGTATCTTAAATGTGGCTTGATAAACTCAGCCCCCTACTTTTACCTTTTTACTCAATCAATTGCACATTGTTAATTGCTAATTGTTAATTGATTTATAGCTGTTGTAACTTACAACCTTATCCTTATCTTTTCTGATTTTTTCACGTACCTCAGAATCGGGATAACCTAATGTTATAATTAGTTGAGGGCGTTTTCCACTTGGGATATTTAGCAGTTTTTTTACTCTCTTTTCGTTGAACCATCCTATAAAACATGTGCCGAGTCCTTCGTGTGTAGCTTGTAGCGATATGTGCGAGGCGGCTATCCCAATATCCATAATCGGGAAATGGCGGCGTTTAATTACGCTTCCTACGTTGCTGCTTATGTTTGCGCTCTCTTCAACAATTACGATATGTACAGGCGCTTGTTTTGTCCAGTGGTTCATACCTAACAGTTTGACAGATGTTGCATCGGCAATCTGGTTTTTTAGTTCGGGGTCGTCAACAACAATAAACTTCCATGGCTGCGCATTACAAGCCGAAGGAGCAAGTCTGGCAGCCTCTAATATTCGTTCTATCTTTTCTGGTTCAACGGGCGTATCTTTATATGCGCGTTGAGATTGTCTTTTTCTAAATAATTCGAGCATATCTGTCTATTTTACATCAATTTTTCTGTTTATATAGCTTCCGTAATCTTTTATTATGGGTTTATAGTTTGAGTCCATAAGCGTGGAGCTTATTAAAAAGTCGGCGGTTGAACGGTTTACTGCAGTTGGTATATTGTAAAGTGTGGCGAGTCGCAATAGAGCCTTTACATCAACGTCGTGTGGTTGTGCTGTCATGGGATCCCATAAAAAGAACAACATATCGACATCGCCCTCACAAATTAAAGCGCCTAACTGTTGGTCGCCACCTAATGGACCGGATTTAAGGCGTGTTATTGATATTTTTGTATTTGATTCGTCACCCATCTTTTTTAAAAGAGTTTCGTTCACCAACCGTCCGGTAGTTCCTGTGCAGATAAGGTTGTGTTTTATTAATTTTTTCCAATTCCACTCAACCCATTCAACCATATCAGCCTTACGATTGTCGTGGGCTACAAGGGCAATTTTTTTAATTTTAGTCATTAAAATATTGTTTTTTATAAGTTTAATTTACATACAAAAGTAAAGAGATATTTCATATATTCCTATTGATTGTTTTTGCTTAATCTTTTTGTAACCGATATATACTGTATATCAAGCACTTACTGTCGCTTGTTACAAAAATGAAACAAGTTGAATGTTTGTCTTTGCACGCTTTTGATAATCAAAGGTAATTTATTATTTTATTGCGCTGCAACACTGAAAACAGAAAAAAGGAGCTGTATCGATTAACGAAACAGCTCCTCTCTCCTGTCCTTAACACGTCAAACTACTGTTTAATAAATCTATATACCGTAGTATTTTTTGATCCGATTATTCTTATAAAATAAGCGCCTGAACTTAGGGTTCCAACATCTATAGAAGTTGTTCTGTTTTCAGTTTGGGTTGTGCCGATTAGTACACCATTAATGTTATATAGCTCAATAACAGCTTTGTCGTTATTATTGTACTCTATTGTCAATGTACTCTCAACAGGGTTAGGGTAAAGTCGTACAATATTTTCTACAGATTCATCAATTCCAGTCATATTTAGATGAATTGTCTGATCGGCGCCACTTACCACAAACGAACCTTCAATATTTGAGTATCCTGATTTTGATACCGTATAGTTATATTCACCATTAGTCAATTTAATCATTGCTTCGCCAGTTGTATAGGTCGTAACTTCTTGATTATTAACTGTAATTAGTGCGCCTTCAAGAGGCTGTTCATCTGATTTTACAACAAATTTTATGTAGAAACCTGATAAAATGGTAACAGAATCGGCATAAACTATTTCAGACGAGCCTGAAGAGTAAACTGATTGAACACCCATAGCATAAACTCCAACGGGTAAATCCATAAAAATGCATTCGGTTGTTGTCAGGTCTGAAGCCATTTCCCAACTGTTAATATACACTTTATATCCTATAAATCCTTTAGGATTATTGGCTTTAGAAACCTCGACTGGAATATCGTCAGCAAAATTATTGTTGTAAATATTTTCGATTAAGAAATTATCGTAATTATTAATATCATCGTTAAAGCTCTTTTCCGTATGATTCCAAGTTACCGTAACACAGTTAACATCAAAAACGGTAGCTGTTACGTTATATGGCGGGATAGTTTGATCGTGTAATGTTATATTAAATGTAGTATTTTCTCCATCAACAAAAACTTTTCCTCTTGCATCAACATAACCATCTTTGGAGATAGTATAAGTATGTACTCCATTTAGGAGTTGAAATGTTGCAACACCGGTATCATTAGTGATCATTGTTTGTTGGTTAACTACAATAGTCGCACCTTCAATTGGGTTGTTTTCACCATCAATAATATTGAATGTTGCATCGTGCAAAGTACCTCCTCCCATAAAATCGAAAGAGACAGTTTTATTAACTGTATTTATCTCGATATTGGTTATTGGTTTCTCTGTATTGTTGCCTGCCCACGACTTAGAACTTGGAAGAGTTCTGTCGGTAAACGAAGTTTTAGCGCCATAGGGCCATGCACAACCCTGACTGTTAATATTTCCATAAGATGCTGGGTCTGATGTTGGGTCCATTGTTGCAGAAGCACAAACGGGATACATCTTTTGAGGGTGCGTAGCATTAATACTATTACCACTTTGATTTACTTGCGCATGAACATGATAAATAATCATACCGTTACCTGGCACGTATGCATCAAATCCCTGTTGGTGGCGGTTCTCGATAAAAAAATACTCGCCATTAGTTGTTGTATTTATCTGATAAAAACTTGATAGGTTGAAAGCTGCATGACTTATAGTAATTGAAGCATTTTGATTTAAAACATTAACCGATGCCCAATTATATATTTTGGTTTTTGTATATCCATTATGATGCGCTGGCGTGGCTCCTCCATTATTCCATGAGCCATTAGCCATCATATCCCATTTGCCTGTTCCTGTGTATTGTCCGCCTGTTCCATAATTAGTATCATAGTAGTCAGGAGCGCCTAAAACGTGTCCAAATTCGTGGCAAATAACGCCTATATAGGTAATGTTTTGACCAAAATTGCCTCGTAACTCTGGTGAACAAGAGTATCTTTGAATATATACACCGTCTTTCATTACTGGAGACGCTAAACTCCAAGCATGTGACCAAATCGTATTTTCACCGCCTCCTGCTTCCTGCCCATAGCCTGCGAAAATAATATAAACTCCATCGACCCACCCATCATTATCGTTATCATACTCGGCAAAATTAACATGAGGGTCGGCTAAGTTGATGGCTTCGGATACTAATGCTCGTGGGTTAACGTCATGACTGCTTCCAGAAGGAGCGCCATAATAAGCCATATTTTGACTTGCTGTGTATGGTCCTGCTACATCAACAGTTAAGTTGAATTTATTATATGAGTTTTCTAAATAGTAGTCTTTAACACTGCCTGTGGCTCCGCCTGTTGTATATCCCACCTCATTGAAAAGAGCTTGAAAATCAGCTTGAGTTTTTACAAAAAGTTTATCAGTAAATCCTATTAATATGCATATTAATTTACGGTCTCCCGTTGTTGGAAACGCTCTGCTTGATTTTTCCTCTTCTGCTTTTCTAATTGCAATTGCTTGCTGCACAATTGACATTTGGCTTTCACTATAGAACATTTTTGTTCCTATAGTCGATAAGAATAGTAATTCAGCTTGCGATCTTGATTCAGGATTGTGTGCGATCACTTCTGATATAACTAAATCGTCATTTAAATCTTTTACCATATAAACATAATCGCCAACGGCATTGCGTTTAATTGTATAATCATCTGTGGTTCTTGCCCAGCTAAAATATTCATCTCCAAGTAGATAATAGTTTAAAATCGTGCCATCAGATTGAGTTTGCTCTATTATACCTGGATAGGCAGGCACAGCCTTTAGTGTGCTAATAGTTGACACCCCAATAAGCGTTAAGAGTAGTAATTTCATTAATCGTTTCATAGGTTTATTAGTTAAAAGTTAAAAGTTAAAAGTGCTTTAGCCCTTATTGTTAGGACTATTTTTTATAAAATACTGCAAATATCGTTTTATCTATCTAATATTTGTTTTATTTACATCTATTACAGAAGAATGAATTGATTGCTCTGTCAAATCAGGAATAATTGAAGATAAAACATTTATATCAATCTTAACTTCATTTGATGCCATAACAAACATCGCATCTCCGTCAAACATCGTATGCGAAGGAGATAAAGCTTTTGCAAAACCATCGTGACTTAGCTTGGCAAGTATATTTGCTTCCTTTTTTGAGAGGATTGCATTTGTTAAAATAACACCTATAGTAGTGTTTGAATTTGAGGGCTTTATTCCGCCTGTGCTCATAATTTTTTTAGCAGATATAAAATTCCCATCTAAATCTTGCATGCCTGCAATTATTTTACCATCTTTCACAATGTCACCTAAAGCATTGACAGCCATAATAACTGCTATCTCTAGCTGATTAAATCTATATGTTTGGATGCCTAAACCTGTCTTTTTTGCAGTCTCCATTCCCAAAACTTTAGATATAGTTGCACCTGTAGCTGCTCCGATTTCACCCTTCTTGAAGTTTTCAACTTTTGCATCTACACAAGCTTTATATCCAGCTTCTTTATCTGGGAAAGCAAAATTTTTATATTCTAAATCATATAAACTTGCGCCACAAACTATTGGCACCCTATATCTCCCCGCGTTATACCCTATTCTTTTTTCTTGAAGGTATTGCATAACACCGCAATTTGCTTCTAAACCAAAAGCAGAACCACCTGATAAAACAATTGCATTTATCTTATCAACCGTTTTTTCTGTTTTTAATAAATCTGTTTCACGAGTAGCGGGAGCAGAGCCCATAACACTAACTCCACCTGTTGCACCATCATCACAAAGCACAACTGTGCAGCCAGTTCCATTTTTTAAATCGGTATAATGTCCTATTCTAAAAGCGTTTAACATAAATTATCTTTTAAATTATTTCAATAGGTATTAATTCTAAACTGCCATAAGCCAACGACTAAAAGTAAAAAACATAATTTCTTTCAATTTTATGAGAGAGACACCATAATATGACATTTCTACAACACCGTGACATTCAATTGATTTATTGTTCATTGCTAATTGCTAATTGTTCATTGCTAATTGCACACTGGAACTCGTTTACAATGCTCTGTAATGTTTGATTTTCAATTGATAAAGATTTATATCCAATGCTTTTGATTGGAATTACACCAGGTGATGTTCCTGTAAGAAAAGCTGCTGAAAAATCATTTAACATCTGTTTAGTAATAGGTTTTGTTATTACCTCAATATTCAATTTTTTGCAAATATCCATTACTGTTTGACGTGTCACTCCTTTTAGCACGTGTGAGTCGGGGGCTGTATAAACTTTATTGTTATTGTCAATAAACATTATGTTACTTCGGCTACCTTCTGTTATATACCCCTGTTTTGATACCAATAACACTTCAAAATAACCTTTTTCTTTTATTATTTTGTTGATGTTATTTCTTAGTCTATTGTTCTTGATTTTTACTGTTGGGTTATTTCTTTCAGCGTAGTAAAATCCAACGTGTACACCGACTTTATACATTTCGGGAGTAGGATAGGAGTGGGGAATAAATCTAACTAAAATATGATTTTTACTAATAGATATTTCAATATTCCCAATGGAAATATTATTACTATTAACGAGAGCTTTAATCGAATTAAGAACCTCTATTTCAGTTAAATTTAATGCAATGCCAGATTTTTGTGTTGATTCTTGTAAACGCTTGAAGTGTTGGCTGACAAACAAAGGTTTGCCCTCTATAACTTTAATAACTTCATAAGCAGTTTTACCTATTGGTAATTTTGTGTGTGATATATCAATGGATTCTACCAATAGTTTGTTTAAAACTACCCATTCTCCTCTTGTTTTTTGCATTATGTTAAGTGTTTTAATTTTAGCATTTATTTTGCATTATTTCAATAATCATTTTATCTGTAGAAGAGAGCCCAAAGCTACCAATATTTGCGATATTGTCTATTGTACGCTCTATATCTTCGTCAACTATGCCATCAGCTAAAGCTTCTATGCTGTTGTCTAATGCTAATTCAGATGCTATGATGGCAGCATTAATTCCTGAGTGAACTTTCAATGTACATCCTGGTTTTGCGCCGTCACACAACATTCCTGTGGTGTTTGCAGCCATGTGTTTAATGGCTCTTATTATCGCTTCGCGCTTGCCTCCACGCAAATAGGTAATACCACACGCTGCCCCTGTTGCTGCCACCAATATGCCACACAAAGCGCCTAAGGAACCTAACTTTTCCTTCATGTGAATAGATACTAAGTGTCCTAAGGCTAAGGATTTTAGCAATAAACTATGAGATAAACCTAATTTTTCGGCATAAGCAATAATGGGTAGTGAGACAGTAAGTCCCTGATTACCACTTCCTGTGTTCGCCATTACAGGCAAAACGGATCCGCCCATTCGGGCATCACACGCAGCTGTGGTTAAAACCAGTGCGTAATCGTGAGCAAACTCAATTCCACCGTTAACACGGCTTCTGTTGTTAGCAATATTCTTGCCAATTCTTAAACCGTAGTTGTTTTTTAATCCTTCATGTGCTATTGCTAAGTTTAACTCAATAGACTTATCAAATATAGATAAATCGTTAACATTAACATTTTCAATGAATTTGAGAATAGTATCTATTGAAAGCGGGTGTTTTTTAACTGTTTGTTGTTCCTTTTCAGTCTGTTCAATAGGAGGATTATCGAGCAAAATTTCATTGTTGCGTTTGATAAATGTAAAATGCGTGTGTTTGTGGCTGATTATAGTTGTAACTTTGTCAATACCTGACTCTATTTGTACTTCAATGTATAATTTATCTACATTCTCTTTTACCTTTATACTAAAAACCTTATTCTCAATCATTTGATTAGCCAATTCGAGATGATTTTTATCGACGTTTTTGAGAATTTCTAATGAATCGGTACTGTTGCCACCTGTTAAACCTAAGGCGGCGGCGATAGGTAGCCCAGTTAATCCTGTGCCAGGGATACCAACGCCCATAGCATTTTTAAAAATATTTCCACTTACAAATATTCTTCCTTTTGTAGGAATCGCTCCTAAAATTTCGCGGGCTTTTCCGCATGCAAGCGCTACAGCCGCAGGCTCGGTACAACCTAATGCTGGAGAAATCTCGGAGTGCATTAAAGCAAGTATTGACTGAACTTGTTCTGCGTCCATTTGTATTGATTTTTAGCGGTTTATATGAATGATTTGCTCAAATATTTCGTCTCGTAAATTTATAATTTCTTTAGTTCTTTTATGTCCAAATAGATGTAAAATCCCTGTTTTAAGGCGTAAAATAATTTTTTTGTAGAAAGGTACAATTTTTAGACCAATCACTGATGTTACAACTATAGCTACAAGTGATATCAGATAAGCTTTCCATGAAATTAAAAATAGTGCTAATAAGCTGATAATGAATGCAAACAAAATAGATAGAATTATGTAAATAGCAAAACGCACTGAGGTCCTAAATTGTGGATCTTTTATCTTTTTGTTTACTATATCCCTAACGAGAAAGAAAATCCATCCAAATAGCGCAAGAGCAGGTAGGCTAATAACTAACAGCGGCAAGCAGATTGCCAATATCAATATATTTTTCAAAATATTGTTCTTTGTTGCAATTTCGTTAACGTTAAGTTTGCTTCTAACTAATAGTTTATCAAGTGTTTGACATTTTTGTTCTAACTCTGTGGCTCCTTTATCGTCATCTTCTAGTCCAGACAATTTGGAAGCCAGCTTTTGGTTACTCTTGAATATATTTAGGGCTTTTTCGTTTTTGCCTCTTAACATTGTTCTATTCCAATCGGTTAGCCTCAAAATTAAGTAATACCATTTTTTAGAGTCGATATGTATTATCAGTTTTTTAATCTCTTCGCTAAGTCTGTCTCTTAAATCTGTTAATCCTTGAGCAGGAGATTCTTTGTAAGTCTCGTAGTATTCCGATATTTCAAACGGTTCGCCAAAGTTTACAATCTGTTCGGTTCCAAATTTTTCGTAGTGTTCGTACTCTAATCCTATTGGAACAATATAGAAAGGACCGCTGTTGTCTCTATCTTCAATTGCTTGAAATGCTATCCGTGCAAATCCTTTTTGAAGAGGTCTTAAATGCTTATATCCAGCATGACTTCCTTCAGCAAACATCGACAGTGTTCTGGGATAATTAAGCACACGAACACTGTTTTCAAATACCTCGTCATTGTTTTTCAGGTTTTCAAAACCGTCCCGTATTCTAAAAATAGGTAATATTTTTATTTGGTAGAGCATTGCAGCAATGAATGGCTTTTTGAATATATCGCTACGTGCCAAAAACACCTGCATTCTGTTTACTGCAAATATAAGTGCAATTGCATCCATCAGCGCATTTTGATGGTTTGAAGCGTAAATATGAGGGTGTTTTATTTTTTTTGGTTTATTAAAAACGTGAACTCGACTATATAAGCAGTCGTGAAATGGTTTACCCCAATGTAATAATAGTCTGAATGGTATTGAATACTTTTCTATATTATGTTTTCCCATCTCGTTTTGTTCTTAATAAAAGAGAGTTTCCCCCAAATAAATCTAAAGCTTTTAGATAGGAGGGAAAATACTACGCTTTTTGAGTAGATGTCCAATTGGTATTAGAGTCAATCTACGACTTACAAAAGTACTCATTTTTTTCGCTAAATCGGATTTAGGATAGATTGTTTATCCTTTTCGATAGCGAAAATAAATCTATTTTGGTGATTTACAGAGAATTGTTTATTAACAGATAAGTAAACTCAGTTTTTATCCTTATTCACTGATATTAATTCAACAACTCTTAAGTGATAAATTATTGTTGATAAAGGTGGTATTTTATCCCCATCTCCAAGCAGATGGTGTGCCATATATTGTGGCATAATAAATCGTGCGCTGTCTCCACCGTGTAAAAGTAGAATACCTTCTTCTAAGCCCGATTCAACTCCACCGCGACTTACCTTGAATGTTTTAGCTCCTGTTTTGGAGCTCGAGTAGCATAACTCTCCACTTAACAGGTGAACGCTGAACGTAAGTGCAACCAAATCGCCTTCATGTATCTTAGGTCCATCTCCTGAGTCAAGAATTTGATACCAAATACCTGTTTTAGTTTGTTTCATATCCCATTTGTTTAGCCTTATAAAACTAACAACTCGCTGGGTATCATAGGCTATTTGTAGCTTGTTGGCATCGATAAGAATCTCATCAAGCTCCTTTTTAGAGATGGGTAATTTACGGTTTGGGTTTCTGTCACTGCAACTAATTATGCTTGTCACAATAAAAATTACTGTAAGTATATATTTTAAAGTATTCATTTTCATTTAATAGGACTTATGTTTTATTAAATGTTATTTTTTGAGTTTATAATATCTTTCGCATGTTTTTTTACTAACTCTTTGAACTCATTTATTGTATCATCTAATGATTTATAGCTTTTTCCACCCGATGCATTTTTATGTCCGCCTCCATTAAAGTACTCTTCAGCAAATTTATTTACCTCAAAATCACCTTCTGAACGGAATGATATTTTTATATCACTTTCCCGTTCTTGAAATAGTGCAGTGAAGTGTATGTTTTTGATTGAAAGCGGGTAATTAACAAAATTTTCAGTATCACCGGGTTGGTAATTAAACTTCTTAAGATCTTCGGAGTTTAAGTAAATATATGCTGTATATAAATCATCAAGAACAACCATGCGCTCATTTAGTGAGTACCCCAATAAACGTAAACTATTCTTCGATACAGCATTATAAATATTCTGTGTAATCTCATCTTTATCAATACCTAAACGGATTAATTCGATAACTGTTTGAAATGTAGAAATATAGTTCGAGCTGTACTTAAATATTCCTGTGTCTGTAACTATTCCTACATAAATGCAAGTTGCAAAATCAATATTTGCTTTAACTATTGGTATATGTTTGAATATGTGATAAATAAGCTCACATGTGCTACTTACCTTAATGTACGAAAATATGATATCGGCTCTTAACTGAGGATTAGTATGATGATCAATAAGAACAATTGGCTTATTACAGCTGGAAAGTATTTGAGTATATCTCTCAACTCGACAGGCTTGATTAAAATCGACACATATAACGATATCAGCAGATAGCAATATCTTTTCAACCTCTATTTTGGGAATACCTTCGCAAATTGTTTCAAAGTTAGGCAACCATCTCAAATTCTCTGGAACACGGTTGGGAATAATTACATTTGTCTTTATATTCAACTGCTTAAACATTGAAACTAAAGCCAATGCACTACCAATTGCATCGCCATCGGGATTTGTATGCGTGAAAATTACAACGTTTTTCGATCTCTTTATAAAATCGATAAAACTGTTAACTGTCTGTTTGTTAATTCTGATCACTTGTTACTGCTTAAAATTATTGTTTGTCAAAAATAGTGATTATTTTAATTGAGTTAAAAGTTAAAAGAGAAGAACTGAGCATCTTAGTACATGACAAAAAAACAATTAATGATGCGTTGAACGTGATGGTGTGAAAGATTTGGGTGTATAGACACAATGCATGCGTCTGAACATTGAAAAC
>Ga0208195_1001729_pt1 | contig 22975 bp, 14 predicted proteins | sample AD_UKC077_MetaG_FD_184441 | JGI IMG/M metagenome (GOLD analysis project Ga0208195, IMG submission 184441) | Active sludge microbial communities of municipal wastewater-treating anaerobic digesters from USA - AD_UKC077_MetaG (SPAdes) (version 2) | ecosystem: Engineered > Bioreactor > Anaerobic >...
CATAGCGATCTGCAAAACCGTTATTCTCCGGTTCAAATCCGGATGCCGCCTCCAGCTTTTCCAGGCTTTTCAATGTTTTTTAAGGGGCCCCGCTAAAGAATTGCTAAAGAATGCTAAGCAAAATTTGTCACCGCTTGCGTCATGAATATTTCACATCCAGTCAAAGGAAGGCTCTTTCAGACAAATGGTTGATTAATCTTTCAATAGTATTGCCTCTTGAAAACATCAAGTTGACCTGGGAATGAAGGCTTGGTATTATTGTATGATTGAATTTGCAGAGTAGATGAAATGTTCGTTAAGAGGAGGCATTATGAGAAAACTTTCCATAATCTTTATCCTGTTCGTTTCTCTGGCCGTGTTGCTCTGTTCATGTGGTGGTAGCTCAAGCAGCAGTGATGGAGAAACACCACCATCGGAGAACATAACCAAAAGCATATCTTCAAACGGTATCTGGGAAGGCACATTAACTGAGCTGGGGTATGGGACATTTGATGCAACCGGACTGCTTTATAATGGCCGGATCATAGCAATAAGCGAAAGCGCCGGAATAATATACGACGGCAACTACTCGATGAATGGGGATAAACTGAGCGGAGCTGTTACCTCGTATGAAATCGGTGGTGGGGTATTGGCAACAGCAAATATAAACGCAACTATAACTGAGAGGGCTCAGATTATAGGAGCCTTTTCAACATCATATGGATCAAGCGGATCTCTATCATTGGCCTATGATTCTCTCTATGAAAGGGATTCCTCCCTTGATCTGGTTGCCGGATCATGGGCAAGTCATGACCCGGGGTATTCCATTTTCGTCGAGATCGGTAACGGTGGAATCTTCGGCGGAGTTGACTCCGATAGTGGTCTGATAGCCGGAAGTATGAACATATTGGAGTCTGGATATAACATCTATGGCGTTACCTTAAATCTCTCAAATAGCGGAGCATTAAACGGTAATTACACAGGATTTGCTATTCTTTGTGACGACTATGCAGTCAATGATTCAATGATCGTTGTCGTCTCCAACTCTAACTATATCCTATTTGATTTTCTCTCAAGGGAGGAATAGCTGCAAATGGGTGTGATTAAATAGGCAAAAAAGGGACATTTTAAGTCGGTATTGACAACCTCAGAGAATGCCCTCTATATACAGATTTGGTGTAGTAGCTAAGACTCGATCTGACAGTTGGTCTCCTTTCTGAAGTTCTGTCTGGTCAGATCTAAGCTGTCAGATGGTCATCGGTAAGAATACCATCGACATGTCCCTCATCCATATAACCGATACATTTTTCTTTCGCCAGGGGAAGGTTATCTCTGAAGGTGTCCATGTATAGTGCCCCCCTCACTCTGAGGCAAAGAGAATCTGTTCCTCCTCTATGGATTTCGTTTCATCATTTAAAATTTATTTGCATTATCAAAAACTAACAGACCCTCTCAAGTATAAGCTTGGCTTACCAAAACTGGTAATGAGCACCATCTTCTTCGACCTTGTGGCAGCAACGTACAGAAGAGCTCTTTCCTTGGAGTCATTATCCCTGATCACAACAGGATCAGAGCTTTCTAAGGTGAGGCTGAAGGGAATTACCCCCTCATTCACACCCGCGATTATGATATTATCGAATTCCAAACCCTTAACTCTGTGCATCGTAGCAAGCCTCAACCCCGGCTGAGAACGATCTTCTGCTTCACTTCGGCGTATCAGGTATGTGGGGACATCTCTTGCTGCCAAGGCAGCCTCGTATTGTTTAAGCATGTCATTGGTCCGGGCCACCATGCACATTTGCCTGATATCATTACCCTCAGTCTGAAGGGTGCCGATGAAACTTGCTATAAAGTCAACTTCTTCGTTGAAAGAGTTATAATTCTGGATCTCTGGGAAAACCCCGTGCAGGAGAGACCTGTAATCGGATTGACTATCAGGTTCTCCATCAAGATCATCAATACTGATTCCCTTTAGGAGGCTTAATGCCCACTTTCGCGTCTCTTCAGTGGTCCTGTAGTTGATCCTGAGTTTCCGGCTGCGGCCACGCACATTGATACCGCACCGGCTCAAAACAATTTTATGTCGATAGATCCTCTGATGTGCGTCTCCCACAATAAATATGTTGTCAGAGATCTCATCACCTGGAATGATTTGCCTGATTAGCTTGAAGGCTTGGCAGCTCATATCTTGAGACTCATCCACTATGACCGCCTTATAAGGGAGAGTCATCTGTTTGTTTTCCAATAGAATCCTTGCATCGCGTATAGCGTCGTCAGCTTCTCTTAGATTATGCTCATTGAGCAATATCCTGTATTCCTCAAATACGGGCCAAATCGACTCTCGGCCCTTGCGACTTAGCCGTGTACCTCGCCCCACCCTTGATGCCTTGGTATATTCGCTTAAAGAAGTAATCGATTGTTGTTGGATTATACGCTCCCACTCTTCTCTGTAGAAGGAATCATCCAAGCCGAGACCAGAGGGCGCCATGGTGAGTGCTTTATCCCAAAGGGCTTTTGTCTTTCGTCCATAATCTATTTCATAGGTATAACCATTACGCTTGAGGAAATCGTTCACCCACCGATCAAAATTCACAACCTCAATCTTACGCATAACATCTTTGGGGCATATCTTTTGAAGGTTGTCATTGATATCTGCAGCCAGGTTGCGTGTGAATGTCGTGAAGAGAATGCGGTCATCACTTTGGGTAAGGATGTTCTGGGCCAGCCATTTTGCTCGGTGCATGGCAACAACGGTTTTACCGGTGCCTGCGCCGCCGAGTATTCTTACAGGCCCCTTCCATGACCGCTCTACTATCTTGCGCTGTGAGGGATGGAGGAAAACTCTCCACTTTTCCAGAGAGGAAGAGAGCATCTCTGCCAGCTCGATTTCATTCTCGGCAACATAAAAACGTGCTTTTGAGTCTGTATGGTCCAGTGCAGCGCTGTAGTCTTCCGTATCAACCTTGGCTTCTTTCTGCACCACTTCCAGTTGCCAAAAAACTTCATCAATAGAGTATCCAGCAGCAAGGGCGATAAGTGCATCACATACCTCCTCCGGCAGATACCCCACTGCTTTATCGAGATCCTCTTCGTTCTTAATACTCCGGATATATGGAATTAATATCTGTGGAACCCCGAGGCTGATGAGTTGCTTATCCTTTATCTGGTGGAACAGGTCGGGAGTCTCACTTTCTTCTGTGACCTGTTCCACTTGAGTTTTCTCCACATCGATGACCTGGAGACTTCCAGTCTCAGGGTGTATTGAATACACCTTGTTTCTGGCCCATGCATAAGCTTCATCATGATGGTCCACCCACAACAGCACATAGACATTCCCCTGTTGGGGCTTCAACACTATCCCCCTGTACGCCTGATCAATGCGTACCGACCTGAGCTTCTGGTCTTTAAAACTATCGATCTTCTCATAATTGATGCTTGGCAAAGTAGGATTAGCTCTGAATTTGTTGACAAACTCCAGAACCTTGGGTTGCTGTTTGCGGGGGATTTTGGAGAAGGCAGTAAAGAAATCAGATGCCACTGCCACCTTAACCATTTCATTATCATTTGCCATTAGACTGTCCTCCTAGCAGGATAAAGGGAGACAAACTCGGCCGCATCTTTCATGACATCAGCGAGCAGATATACCTTCCAGTTATCATCAAGGAATATTTTCTCAAACCCTGTTTCATCATCACGCAGGAGGGCGATTTTTAGATCAATCCAGGCAATTTCTGCTGTGGCTATGATCTCTTCACCACCTGCGGTAAACTCGAACCCAACCTCGGGAACCGGCCACCCTCCAGCCGAAAGCGTATCTAAGAACTTATGGTATTCTGCATCGATGAGTTCTTTGATATCTGCCCAACCCTGGTCACTTCTATCAGCTTCGGTTTCCATGACCTTACCGACCTTACACTTCAAAGAATAATACTGACCGGCATCAAGTCCTGTCTTTGTGGTAAAAATTGAATAGGGAATAAACTGCATGAGATTGTACATGTGCAGGTATCCGTTCCAGACCTGCTCGAACCATTCGGCCTTACGCACCTCATCTCGATCATCAAGGTTGCAAACAACTCCCACTCCATATGCATCACTTGGAGGATTAATCGCCTGCTTGGCTATTTGAACGACGAGGTTGACAGGAATGATTTCTGAGGCTTCAGCGAATTTACATTGGCCGAACAGAGGGTCACTCAGTTCTTCAAATACTGTCTGTAAATTATCCGGTACCCTCTGATCCATCTCCTGTTTTATGATCTGAATCTCATCCGGCTTACCTGAGAGAGCGTTGTCCACGTGCATGAGAGAGTGGACAAAGGCATAGGTTCTCCATAATGAATCGTCCGGATTGCCCAGGTAATCGATAAGGAGCGCAAAGCTGTCTTTTGCATGGACACCACTCAATTGATCAGCCTTAAAACCCCTGATGAAGGGTAGATATTTCGTATGGTTCAGCGTTTTAGCAGGGTCCATATAGTTCCTGAAATAGCCCCCCTTCGCCTTGTTGCTCCTGTCGATATCCTTCCAGGTAAGAGACCATACATGGAAGTTGCCACTCATGGACAATGCCATGCGTTGGGCCATATCCAGACCGATCCGGTCCCTGTGGTATTGGTATCCGTCTGTGAAAACAGCAATGGGAAGCACTCCATCCTGCTTCCGTACGGGCCAGAACACGAAGTCAGCTTTTGAAGGGATAGATACTCCCTGTGCAGAATCAAGGGGCACCTGCAACTCTATGAAATATGCCCGCTCATTAACTTTGATAAAATACCCCGGCTTTCCTTTCACGATGTCTTTCCGAAGAAGGATGGGATTCCCGCTTATCCTAAAAGACATCAGCGCATCGATGAATCTTGCCTCCAGCTCGCTCTCAATGAAAGGATTCACCGAGATGGTGCTGATGGTATCAGTCTTCACAATGCTATCGCTGACCTGTATGATTCGGCTGAAGAGATCAATGGCGGTATCTCTCGAAGTTTCCGCCATGTCGTAGCTGTTGCGGTATGCATAGAGGCACTTATAGCAGCCGTCTTTCTCAGGATCTTTATTGCATGAGCACGCCCTCATTGCATTCAGTGCCAAGGAGAAAACCTCTATCAAAGGCTCTTGCGAAAGCATGAGCTCTTTCAGATAACCTGTTCCCCCCGGAACCGTATCGTAGAGCACTAAATATTTTTTTCTGAAGGTAGAATCAGGAACAGGATCTTCGTATACGGTGGTCTGGAGGTGGTCTATGTTGCCTCCGAATTTTCGTTTCAGTCCCAACTGAAATCCGGCAACGAAGGAGTGAAGCTTTCTATCAGACCCGGCAAATGTTGTTACCGGCAACAGGATACGAATGGCCTCTGAGCTGAATTCCCGGTAAATATAAACACAGTCGGTGATATTCTGAGTTGAGTCCTTATCACGTGCGGTACATGTAAAGGCATGCTTTATATTGCCCTTGTCGTCCTGAATCTTTCCGCAGTTGCTGCAGATCGAGAAACCCTTCCTGGGCAGTGTTACCCCGGCAATGGTTATCTCCTCGGCATTCACGACCTTTCTGCCGAAATTGATCTCCCTGAAGGACGCTTTTGAAAGAAACTCGAACCCGAAAGGCAGATCTTCGTTATCGACCTTATAGGCACTCGTTATAGCCTTGTCTTCAAAGTCCACCATGATCTGCCTGTTGAAGAAGACCGGTTCTCGATCATCACTGTCATCGGTTATCCGGCTGTCTCGATCAGGCGTTGTAGCAAAGACCTGCCTCATGCGGAGCATCTTCCGCTTCTGGGCGGCTTCGGACCACATGACGCTACCGCACCGAGGGCAAGTGCTCTTTTCATTGAGGTCGACACGTTCCATATGAGAACACTGATCACAGAAACGCCAGGTTTCGATCTCGGAGACATTCATATCCACCTGATCGATCATGACCTTCCGGCCACCTGCGTAAAAATGGTTCTCGGGCGCTAGCTCATAGATTGCCCGTGCCCCTGGGCGTTCATACTCGAAGGCCCAGGTTTCGTATTTTCTCTGCTCGTCCTCTCCCGGTTCTCTCTTCCGATAGATGATCGATTTCAGGACAACACCTGCTTCAGGGAATGCATAGTTCGGCAAGAGCCCTTCATCAGTGAAAAAGTTAAAGGTATCCCGGTCGTTTATATTGGCAACGATAGCCTGCAGACCGCTCTTCTCTTGCCTCAGTTCATTGAGCTCCTGCTCGTAGTTCAGGTCTTTTGCCGTTTCTTTTTGTTTCCTAGAGATCTTGCCGCGAAGAATCTGTATCTTCTTTCTCAGTGAATCACGTTCTTTTCTCAGGTTATGGAGCCCATCCATAATCACATAGCTCAATCCGCCAGAGGCAGCATCATCGCCCATTAGAAATGTCTGCAAATAGGATTTAGCCTCATCCGGGAGGTTTGTTTTCCCTGAATCGAAGATCGCTACAAACCTATCATAAAGATCTGCTTTGTTTGTCCGGATATAGTGAAGCACGTTATAGGGGAAACGGTTATTGTTCACGGAATCCAGGGCGTTGAGCACCTGCCCCAGTTTCGGAGGCACGGCGTTTTCCGAGATGCCGGTTTCTACCCACCTGTCGAAACAGTATGCGGTAAACTGCCGGCTCAAGACTGCAGATGCCCTGAGAAAGACGCCGGGGGTCTCTACGCTGCCGGAAATCATCATTTGAGGATCTGCATAGAAATACAAGTCATGGGGGCGTGCATTTGCAACAGCAACATTGAGAGCGTTGCCGTCTCTACGCCCCGCCCTTCCGATGCGCTGCAGATAACTTGATTGAGAGGGAGGGACCGAGCATAAAATGAGCGATGAGAGGTCCCCTATGTCTATGCCCATCTCAAGTGTTGGGGTGCAGGAAAGCAGATTCGGGTACCAGGGCTCTCTGTCCTGAGCGGGAGCCTTGAATTCTTTTTCAAGCTCCTGCCTCTCGTCCCTTTCCAAGAGACCGGAGTGCTCGGCCGGAAAGAGTCGTTCGATGTCACCCCGCGCATACAGGCGACCGTAGTAATCCCTCTTGGCAGCCTCCTCAGTATATGTTCCGCCACAATGGTGCCGCTGGCAGGGTGCACCCTCCCAGAAAAGTTTTTCAATGGATGCGGCAGAAATCACATGACCGCATTTACTGCATCTGAACTGGGAAACGCCGGTGCTTACAACAAGTGCCTTTGGAAGTATACCCCAGATAGTGTGCCCCCCGACGGTCCAGCTCATGAGAACGCCGGCATCGGTAAGAGATTTCAAAACAGGATCGTATATTGCACCGACCATTGAGCCCGCCAGGAAGTTGATGTCTGAAAAGCATTTTCTAGCCCATGCTTCATACCAGGTGGACCGATTCCCCTGGGCACTGAACAACCTTTCAAAGTTGTTCGTCTTTTTTGTGGTGAGAAACTTCGGAGTCCTGGTGCGTGGCCCGAAATTCGGCATCCATCGGATGTGCTTTTGGGTAATGAGGTACGAGTTCCCATATTTTGAGATATATTCGTCCAATACTGCCTGGCGAACCCCTCCGATATTCTTCAGGTGCATCATTATTCCAAGAATGAAACGCTTCAGAGTAATATCATCGAGGCCTTGAAGCTCCCCGATCTCGTTCTGAAGGATTTCAAGAAGACGGGGTATGAGGGAATCCAACTTTTCCACATCAAGATGTGCTACTGAAGAACCTGTCTTTTCAAGCGTCCTTCCTATCCGGGCACCGAACCCGTATTCACTGACGATCTCCCATACGATCCGCCGGTTGATGTCTTCGATCAGACGAGATCCCTGCGGGAGTACGCCGTTCTTCTTTAAATGTTCATAATCCCTGAACCACGACATGTTCGGGGGGAGGAATGTGGTGATGTATTCTTTTTGGTTTTTCCTCGCAGACCAGTATTGGATGAAGGCTTCCGGAATATCTTCCAGAGACATCCCGGCCCCGGATTCCATAACGAATTGCTGTAACGCGCACCTGAAGCTGAAGTGATACGTGCGTGCTCCGAAAAAGCCTGCCCGATGGGATGCATCCTGCACGGAATCGGAGAAGGTGATCAATTTTTTGTCATCATTGTAATGCGAGGCATAGAGCTGGGCTATGAGCACACTTGTCAGGCTCGCAGCCCGAGAGCCCATGATCGTGAGGCTCCTGTGCGCACCGCAGTAAGGGCAATTGTTCGAGGATACCTGGTGATTATTCCTCATGGTCAGGTTGTGCGGAACGAATACCCTTATCAGCTCTTCGTTGCCGCACGATGGACATTTCTGATGCGCGTCAACGGAAAGGCTCAGGCACGAGCTGCACAGCCAGCACTGTGTACCCTCAAGGTCCTTATCACTGTCTCCCTGGTCTTCGGGGAAGATATATTTGACCGTGGGAGCATCTTCGAAGAAAGCGACGTAGAATGATTTGAGGTCTGGATTTATTTTTGTATCGAGGGGCCTCATCAGCCCGCCCCATCCGGTAGCCCCGCACTCGCGGCAATGGAGCACCGGCAAGCAGGTCTTGAGTTGATGCTCCCTGAGGTCATCGGCAAACATGAAACGTGGGGAGCTGCTTACCAGTGAAACCATCCGCCGCAACTCCCTCATCCAGAGCTGGACCCTTATATTGAGAAAGGGCAGCGTGGAGCGTTCAGTACTCTTATTCTCCAAGGAGCCATCAGGCATGCTATCATTCGGTGAAGCCCACACCTTTGCTTCCGATACCAGGCTGAGCATCGAATTCAGAAGATTCACCCGATACTCCGGTGCAGTTTCCTTCAAGCCGGGCATTATCGTTTCCAGCTCCTCAACGAGATCATTGAAGGGAACGATCCGGGAGTCTATGATCTTGACGAGATTCTGAAAAAACAGGTGCTCCTTGAGCTTTACCCCAAGGTCGACACGCCACTGATCCGATTTCAATGCCTCGGCATGTATGGATTCGTTGAACCAGAGCAGATGCTGGCCGATGATATATTCCCTATAGTCATCATATGCCTCCGGGTTCAGTCTCTCAGCATCATCGAGAGAGACTGTCTCTGTTCGAGAGACAATGCTGCGGCCAAGGAAATCTCCCGCACTGATACGTGTCTCGTTAATGACGGCGTCCCTTTCAAAGATCTCGCCAAAGACATCTTCTGCATAAGCAGTGAGCTTTGCAGAGTCATCCCTGCCTCCTATGGTCGCCGAAGTGCCGATGCAGCAGAGATGTCCAGAAGGGGTATTCAACCGAGCCTTCAGACGGCGGATAAGATATGCCAGGTCCGTGCCCTGAGCACCATCGAAGGTATGCAACTCGTCCACTACCAGGAATTGCAGGGTTTCCGGTTTGTTGTGCTTCCAGAGAGGGAAATCTTTCGGCCTGAGCAGGAGATAATCGAGCATTTTATAGTTCGTCAGGATGATATCCGGAGGGGAAAGCCTCATGGTATCCTTATTGGTAATGATGCTCTCCCGCGTCATGACGGAGAACGGCTCCTGCTCACTCTGCCCGATGTACAGTCCTGCAGTGACATTGCCTTTCAGGCGATCATCATCAAATACGGTACGGGCGATTCTGTCTGCCTGGTCTGTAGCGAGGGCATTCATCGGATATATCAGGATTGCCTTGATGCCCGGCTGACCCCTATGCCGGTAACAGTGATCCATAATAGGATAGAGAAAGCACTCCGTCTTCCCAGATCCTGTGCCAGTAGCGATTATCGTTGATGCAGGCTTCTGACCGGATAATCTTCTAAATGCCTGTTCCTGATGAAGGTATGGTCGGAAATGCAATTTGATATCGGAGAAATATTCATGCTCATTCCTGCCTTGCTGAAAGGGGAGCTGGGTAGAGACATACGGACCCTTAAAGATATTCTCTTTCTCAAGAAGATTCTCCATTGCCCCATGGAAAAGCGGTGTCGAGATCGGGAAGGTTGTACGGAGGAAGTCCTTAACACCTGTCTCCAACTGATCAGCGAGTATTGCCGGTATCATGCACTATGCCCCTTGTTCAATAGATTCACTACATCCAAAATACCTTATCTTCTTTATTTCATCCTCTTCTCGAACTCCAACCAGGCAGTTTCGTAGTCTTCTTCACGATTGCACCTGTCAAAAGGTGCTTCGTAGGTAATGGTCCTTTCTCTTGGCCCGCCGGGAAGGGTACTATCTACAATGCTCCTCTCAACAGTGCCGGATTGCATGCCCTTCACATCATTCCATTCAGATCTTGTTAACCCTACACCGATTAGCCCTTTGCTGCTGGTAAATACAATACGTCCATTCATATCAAACCAAGTGTCTGCCTCATACTGTCTGAGAACAGGGAATTGTACACGGTAAATCGTTTTGAGTTCATTTAATGTAAGGCCAATCGCCATAGAAGCGAGAACGTCAATTTCAACCAGACTTTGCCTTCGCTCATAGTCTGTTCTTAATGCAACATTGCGATTCCATCCTGCAGAAAGATTAGCAAAAAAACTGTTATTGAGCCGCTGGTCTTTTTTCGTCCATATGAAGGACCTATAGATTTCATCCCAACATTCTTGCCAGATTTCTGCGTAATATTCTGTGAGACAGGTGAGAATAAGAGAATGCATATGAAGTAAGGACCTGTACTTATTGTCTGATAGTATTGGTAGCTGATTGATTAAAGTAGTGTTTGCATGACCCATACCGGTACTTTTAACTCGGAAATCAACTGGTATTGAAAGTGAAAGACAGTAAAAATCCATTAAGTCAGTTGTTTTCTTAAATACAGTACTTAAACATGTATTAATATGGCTAATTTTCTTTGGGATTATTGATGTTATATAAGTCCTTTCACCAGCTTGATTCAACATTTCCCTGTTAGTAAATCTATAGTAATCTGTTACGGGTCTTGTATTATCCCATGATATCTTGGGAATTCTTTGGGCATATTCTTCTGCTGTACAATCAGGTACATAATTGAAACGTGGTAGATAATCTTCCTTCAAGATCGTCAGATCCAGCACATCATAATGAGAATTTTGCGTACATGTTTCCCTTGGAGTTTTGTTGTATGGATTACCAACAAAAAAATGTGGCCCTGATAGTATCCCCATGTCAAGGCTTTCTGGAAAACAAGTACCCCTACGAATAGTGTGCATATCCTGAGAGATTGTTTCATTCCAATGCTGGGTTGAATAAATTTCATCACTTAGATCTGCTAGTTTCTTAGGATATTCTGCAAACTTCCGTAAGACAGAAAAGAGCACACATGAGTGTAATGAGGGAAGTCTTGCAGCAAGTGGGGATGTACCTTCTTCGTCAAACAGTTTAGCAAAGATGTTCAGCTCTCTTTCAGTTACTAAAAAAATTCTATCCTTATGCCCCTGTATATTCCATTTGTTATTATCATCCTTTATTCCAGGAATTTGACCATTTCCATCATGTTCAAAACAAGTATAGACCGTACTTGGAGTAAATAAGTTACTTATATTTACAAAGGATACCTGATTACCATACTGGTTTTTGTATATATGAAGACCGAATCTCATCCTCCCATGATCATTCGTACCTTTAAACAGTTCAAGCTCATTCTCAAACTGAAAATGTGCCTTTAAGCGAGAATATATTGCACAACGGAAAGTGCCTCCTCTTGGATCGTCGTAGACACCCTCTGGATGTAGAAAACCATTTATTCCATTTTCCTTACTTATTGACCAAGCCATTGGTAAAAAACATTTATATAAATTGGCCTTCATGCCTGCCAACAGATGATAATTCTGTATAGCATTAAGAAAATCTTGTGTAGCATCTGCCTGCTCATATTCGCTTAAATAACCACTCAGCATGGAATATTTTATTAGGACTTCGGATCTCAGATCATTGAGTCTTGAAGCGGTGTAGCTGCGTAAAACAAACAGCGGTTCAAGATCTCCGAGGATACCACTTTCATTCCATTCAACCTTTATCCAGGGAGGATTCCCAAGGACCAGATCAAATCCGCCTTTCTCATCGAAGATATCAGCATACTCCAGCTCCCAATGGAGGAACCGGTACTTGCCAGCGAGTTCGCTAACCAGCTTCAGCCTTGGCATCTCCCGGCAAAGTCTATCCACGTCTACATAACCAAACTCATCAACGAATTGGAGTGCCTCCTGCTTTGTTATTGAGGAAGCAAAAAGGTTGAGCTGTTCTGGCTCATAAGCTGTTACCTCGAATACATTGCCTTCAAGAATCAGTGATATCTCCAGGAGAAATTCTTCGTAGCTCGGAAGGAGATCAGCTTCCTCAATGGGCCAGAACCATAGGGAGCACCAATAATCCATAACGAGCTTGAGCCTGCGATACGCACTTGAATTGCGTACGTTCTTGGAATGCAATTCCTGCTCGAATATCCGATCCTTATACTCCGTCGTTGTCGGTTGCGCCGGATTATCGATTTCAGGCCGGCCGAATACCTGCAATGGGTCACTGGTTATTTTTCGTATGCTTTTCAGCTGTTCAGTATGCTTGGACCAAAGCTTGTCTATCGATGCAGACAAGCGCAGCAGATGGTTTATCGCATCATAAGACAGCTGCTTGGTAAAACTGCTTCGCCAGGCATTAATCTGCTTTATCTCGTCGGGCACTAGCTTTTTTACTGCAGGGTCCTTGTAATTGCTCATCCCCCTGTCGGGAAGAAGAAAGTGATAGATGCCATTCTTTGGCCTCTCATCTCCTGGCTTAACCCGCACAGGTACTTCATCAAGCCACAGCTTCTCATTGCCATTCTTCTTCCTGAGAAGGGAAGCATCATAAACCTGCCTTCTGGCACCAATAAGCGAGTTCCCGCAGACAAGCTGCATGCCGAACCAAGGCACAAATGCATCTTCATAAATGGTGTTGAGCCAGAGAGAAATCTCCGCAAGCTCCACTGCAACCGGATTCAGGTCGACACCGAAGACATTGTTATCGGCGATCTTCATTTTGACCTTCTGCTTCTCTTGTTCATATCGGTCGTGGGCTATGACCTGGCCGGTCTCCTGCTGTTTCTTTTCCAGGTATGCCTCTGCCAGCTGTGTCACCGCTTCATTTAAAAATGCTGCGCTGCCCATGGCCGGCTCGCATATGGTGAGGGTGAGGATATCGTCGGCTGTCTTATTCTGAAGCAGCTCCTTGAGGGCGAATTTCACCAGGCAGCTCGTAAGGGACTCAGGGGTGTAGTACGATGCGGACTTCTCCCTGTTCCGTCCTGCCAACCGGTAGATGAACGTACCCTTGGGATACATCTTGAAGGTACCGTCACTCTGGAACACCTTTTCATCTTCGTTGTAATTGACCAGCTCTTCCTTGGGCACAAAGTAGGCTGTTTTCAGTTCATCATACGGATCTCCAGCCTTCTTGACTTCGTAGAGATCGGTCTCTGCAAAGAACCCGCTGTATGACAACAGGGCCTCGTATACCGCTCCGAGCTGGTTGATGCCCAGTTGGGCATACGATATGCGGCCTCGGCGGCCCTTGCGGCCCTTTGGCCGAGACAGCGACATGAGATCGATAACCCGCTGGAGCACATGGTTGCGAAAGCGCACTTTGTTCAAAATCGGGGTCCGCTCCGGATCGAACAGGTGAGAATGTAGTGGAGAGAGCCTGAATGTATGGTGATCAACAACGACTGCATCTTCCTCGAAGTACATCTTATCCTGAGTGGCGTTGCTGACGTCTCCTTTAACCCGGAACCCGTTATAGATCATATCGAAGAGGATCTTCATGCTCTCATCTATGAAGAACCCTTCCTTCGACTCCTCTGTAGTGAGCTTGACCAGCTCAAGGTCCCGGAGGCTTTCCAGGCTGTAGCCCTGTCGATATACCTCGGATTTCACAGGGGCGTAATTCAATTCAGGGCGTGCCTCAACATAGAAGAGGAAGAGCAACCGGTACATATACCGCAGGCATTCAAGGCTGAGCTGCCCTGCCAGATCACGATCATATACTTTATCGTGGAGCTTTTCTCGCATGAACCACACGGCCTCGTTACCGAGCAGCTCGATGGACTCACGAAGGGCGTACTTAAGATCTTCAGACACGGCGAAAGCATGCCGGTGAGAGTTCTCGTCAAGGGTGTCCAGCAGGCTCAGGCCCTCTTTGGGACATACATTGTCACGATGGAGGAGAACAGACGCCGCTTTGAGGGTTGAGATATCACGTCTCCCGAGGATTTCCGGCAAATCGAAACGCAAGATGCGTTTCTGGCTCCACTTTGTCCGGTCAAGGAGGATCACCTGCGAATCGCTTGTCAGGATAACCCAGCGTGGTGGCTCGTCCTGGCTGAATATATATTTTGTTATCAGCTCATCAAAGGTAAGGGAGAGAAACTCTTCATCGGTTTCTATGTCTTCCGGATACTGACACGGGAACAGGTGCGAACCTAAAGGGTCTTCTCCCTCCCCTGAGCTGTCAATGGCTTCGATAATCCATAAAAAAGGATGCCCGTCACTCCGGGAAATATCCCCGAGGATTGGCACATACCTCCCGTCATCAAGCGCTCGAACAGAAGGCTTGTATTCGTATCCAAGGATGAGAAGGATGCGTTGCAGGATATCTATTTGTATAGCATGCCTGGCTTCAGGCTTCCGCTCTCGTTCGAGCTTATTTTTTATCTTGAAATACTCTGTCCCGAATCTGCTCAATTCGTCATACGGGGTCTTGTAGGCATTATCCTCGTCACTCTTCTTTTTCCATTGGCTGAGAACACCCTTGATATCCTCTTCGAGGATCGCACTCAGATAGTGGTGCGTGTAGTATTCATTCTCGTTGTAAATCCCTGTCAGGTCTATCGCCATGATCTCCCTACCCCTTCAATGCAGCAACAACACGAATGTAAGGGTTGTCTTCCGTGCGCATTGTCTCATCAACCCACTCTAAATACTCATAAAAGATGCGGTTTATCTCCCGCGCCCGCTGTTCTTTGCGTTTGCTGGCGAAAGAGCCTGCCGATCCGACATCACCGAAATCAAGCTCCAGCTGTTGCATCTGCCTGGCCTTCAGCCGGTCCAGATCATTGTATCGATCATTGAGCTTCGGATTGATGTGTTTCTCGAATTCATCACGTTGTGCGCTTATCCAGGATAGTGCCTCTTTTATCGCTTCAGGGAGAAGATGTTTCAGGGGCTCAGTATCGATCTCCTGCCCCGTATTGGGAAATGCATTTTTTCCCAGGCCGGTGCGTGCGCAGACCTCATCAAAGGTTTCAATGCCCAGGCATACTCCTTCCTCGAAGGTAACCCCGAACCATGGGTGTAACAAGGGGTGCCCCTTCCTATTCGGGATGAGTCCTGACATGATGAAGATTACTTCACTGGCAGCGAGCTTTCCTTTCAGTGCCAGCACAGGTGCCTGATGCCGCCCGAACACGGCACTGATCTTGTCGTTCACCCATTCCACGACAGGGTTCAGGGGCCAGAGATATTGCATATTGGGCCAAAGCCCTTCTTCTTTGCGGCTTTTCTTGATCTCTTCCTGGATAGTGTCCTTATCTGCAGACAGGATGAACAGGCCGTTTTCAGGCCATATCTCTGAGGGAAAATACTTGAAGCGATATTTCAGGTCCTCAGGGGCTGTGAGATCGATTCGTTTCTCTTCGGGATAACACTGGACCTGGAGAGGGTAATACTGACGAATAAAAGAAAGAGCATCCCGGGCATAAGCATAATCGTCCTTGAACAATGTCGGCAGGTCCCGAGTGACAACTTCAGGCAACCCTTCCTGGGCTGTTCCCATGAGCATAGCCAATGGGTCGAAAGCAGCATGTTCATTCAAAGAAACCTCAAACTCACCGACATCCACTCCTTTCTCGATAGACGTTGCCGTGATCTTCTCTTCAGCATCGATATCGTAGACACCCATTAATGCAGACGGGTCACCGATATTCCTGGCTGCTTCCTCATCTTTCTGTACGAGCAGCTCAAGGATACGCATATCGCCACGTATCTTGCCATTCATGCTCTCGGTTATGAGATAGGTGATCTGCGGATGCTGTTCCTGGCCATAGCGGTCGATCCTTCCGTTACGCTGCTGAAATAACATGAGAGACCAAGGGATATCGAAATGAATCATCCGGTGGCTTAAGTAGTGAAGGTTGATTCCCTCGGAAGCTACGTCGGAAGCAATCAGGAGCCTTATGGGAGACCCCTCATTACCGAAGGCTTCGACAATATTCTGTTGATCAACATCAGACATGCCGGTACCATGCAGGACCTCAACTTGTTTTTTATCCAGTCGAAGATCACGGAGCAGGTTATCATAGAGGAATCTGAGCGTTTCAATCCGTTCGGTAAATATTACCAGCCTGTCCTTGGTGTCCTTGCCGGTCCACCCATAGCCAGGGTCCTTGAGCAAACCGAGGAGCCTCTGATACTTGCTGAACTCTTGTGGCTTTATCTGTCTCAGCGCCTGAGAAAGCTCCTCAAGCTGGGAGATATCTTTGAGATCTTCTTCGCCACCTTCCTTGTTCAGCCGGTTTATTCGGTTATCAATTGTTTCAATGCAGGCAGCAGGGCTGGAGAATAAAGACTTCTCAAGGGTGGTCTTGAAAAGCTCTCCAGCGGGCCTCCCCCTGTCGAGACGAGTGAACTGCATATTCACAAGCAGGTCATAAGCAGCCTCTTCCAGGTCGGATGCTGTTGCCCTGGCCACACTTATGGTCCGTTCCTGGAAGGCCTTCTTGACTTGATTCTGGATATCCTTCTTGAACCTCCTGATAAAGAGGCCCTTTATGTCTTCAGGACCGTAATCATCCGGGTTGGCAATGGCCGTGGGATCGAGCATATTCATCAAGCTGGCAAAGCTGCGGGCTTTGCCATCGTGCGGCGTAGCAGAAAGCATGATGAGAGTATCTGAACGGCTTGAAAGAAGCTTTGCCAGCCTGGCTCGCTGTGAGGATGTGCTTCCCCTCTCAGCCACGTTATGTGCTTCGTCTATGACGATGATGTCCCAGTAGGCGTTCTCGAGGTATACCCTGTACTCGCTGTTGTTCTTTAATGTGTCGATGGAGATGATCGCCTTGTCATAATAAAAAAATGGGTTATGGTTTGTAGGTATCTGCGAACGGATTCGTTTAATACCAAGAGAGTCTACTCTCGTGAGGGGAATCGAGAACCGGACCCACATTTCTTTCTGAAACTGGGTGAGCATGCTCTTGACCGTAAGAACAAGAATCCGCTTGCCCTTGCCTCTGCGAATAAGATCACTCAGCAGGACACCTGCCTCCATTGTCTTTCCAAGGCCAACCGCATCGGCAATAAGAATTCTCTGCCGGGGCTGTTTGAGGGCAAGCTGGGCTGGGTCCAGCTGGTAGGGCACCATATCCATCGCAGCACGGTGACCGATAGAGATACTTTCATCGGTAGGAGGTGTCTGCCTGAGCAGGCTCTCCATATAGAGAAACGATGCAGTGTAAGAACTTGATTTATCCTGAATAAGGACCGTGTCGGCAGGGTCAAGGACTTCGACCTTCTTTTCAATCTCGGTCAAGAAGATGGACTCCTTGTCCTTAACAAGCTCGGATATACCAATGACACTGAGTGCATACCCGCCTGTAGGTGTGCGGTCTACCTTTCGTATCAGCCACTCCGCATCTCGAACGACAACCCGGATGCCGGGGGCGAAGCTCCTCGATTCCATTAAGCGACCCCATTTGTTGCTCATTCAAGCATCATATAATGCTCATTTATACGCTTCTTCCTGAAAAATCGCAAACTTCTCAAGCTATTGATGTGTCATAGAGGGGCTATAAGCAGCTGCGAACCCCCTATTGCCGTTCGCTTCAACTGCGACGCTGCCCCCGAGCTCCTACCCCTTACCAAAAGGTTCCAACTTAAACACTTCATTAAGATACTGAGACACGCTACATGCTGAAACGCTCGCTGGCGGTCGATGATACCATAGTTGTGGGCAAAATCTTTCGATCCATGAAAACTCGATATGGCTGATCACTGCTGCCCGATCAGAACGTTTTCCTCCATAAATCAGCTCTGCAATTAAATTGTATTCAATCCGATACAAAAGCTCTTCGACTTCCCTACCCCCAATCTCCGTACTGGCATACTCAAGGGGCGTTTCCAACCCAAGAGCGAGGTTTTTCTGCTGCAGCCACCGCACCGCATTATCCGAACCCTCAAAACGCTCTCAGCAAGATCATGCAGCCTCACAAGCCTCATGATCCTTTCGGACTCATTTCGTTTGAATCGGCCTTCGCGCTTTCGCCTACGTATAGTTCTCTCAGAGATTTTTAATGCCTGGAACAGCACCTTGTCGGAGACACCCATCTCTGTTTTGAGAGCCATATAAACCTCCAACGGGAGCCCTTCCTTCACCGCTTTGATCGCAGATATTCGATCTCTGTAGGCCTCTAGGAGTGCTTGCATCTCACTGGTCCCTCATGTATTCGTCCCGGCCCACAATGAAAATTTTCCTGAACTTTTCCTCGCCAGGAGTATAAAGAACCATCCCCTTGCCCCTGCTGAGATCGTGATTGATCATCCTGTTTTCCAGATCGGCCAGGGCTTCCTCTTCGTCGATACCAAGATCCTGGGCCTGGGAAGGCAGCAAGCAGCACCTACGGGCAACCGAAATGATAGAGATTAAGCCGACAATCTCAGTAGCAATAAGCATCACCGCAAGCAACAAAGGATAAGGGAAGGTTGGCAACCTGTCAAAGACCGCCCATACCGCCGCCATCATGCCAAAAGTCATTATAAGGGCATAAGACCAACCGTATTCCCTGGAATTGTGATCCATTAAGTTTTTCAGATAGCTCATGGCAGCCCCATCTCTATGCGGACACGCTCGGCCTCACCAACATCATATGAGTATTTGATGTCTCGGTACGCACCATAAGGGAACGCGAACATGACAATGGCCCCGATGACAAACAGCAGCCATTCCTCAGAGGTCATGCCGTCTATCGTCAGAGATAGTACAGTGTCCATACAACCTCCCCCATCACCCACTGATAACATGCAATGCCTGCAGTGTAGCAAGCCCTCCAACAGGTGAATGGACGGCTGATCAGGTAGTGGGTCAGCGGTGTCACGAGCAAAATCAACCCCTTCTGCGCCTCAAACGTTAGAAAGCCGAAGTGGCTGAGGTGGCTTACCTCGACCATGGAAAATCTGAAGGCCGTCGGTAACCATGAAACCAGGGTGGCGGCGTAAATGGGATCGGCAAGATCACACTTATAAATCGCCATCCCCTGTCTCAACAACCGGAGCCACTTCTGGATTATAATACCCAGGCGATCGGCAGTGCAAATTTTTATCAACTTTCCTGATCCACAAGTTTTTCGAGAACTATTAGGGGTAGTACTACCTTATTCTAGCCTTTTCTCGCTCTACCTCAGTGATTATTTGCTTAACTGCATTCCATTTCTCGATAAGTGCTGGCTCTTCACATAATATGTGAGCACCTTGTGAAAAAATAATCAGGCCAGCTTGGCTTTCATCATTACCTTTTATTGTACGCATAAGTTCCTTGTAATAGCTGCAATGCCTTTTCATTTCTTGTGAAACTTTTTTCCTGGCTAGAGTATAAAATTCAGACATTACTTTCGGATAGAAGATTCTTCTATACCAAACATCTGATTGTATAAATGCAGCCTGATACTTTTTAATCTCACATTTATATGGAGCTTTGATGCTCTTTACGAGCTTTCTTCTCTTCCTTTTAAATTCTTGACCGAAATCTGCAGCTGCCAACCTTAATTTCTCAATCGCTTTACGTAAGTGACGTTTTTTTATCCAACCAAAAAGTTGTTTTCCCTTTAATACCCCCATCATTGTTCCGACTAATGTTGTAGCAGCAGGAATTATTATTGCTGAAGTTCCACCAGTAACAGGAGCTAATGCAAGACCAACGGATAAACCGACTTTTCCACCGACAAGGCTACCAAGGCCAACGCCGGCAGTGTCTTCTACTATATGCTCTAATGCATCTCCCATTGATTTCCGCCCCTTGACTACTCCACTAATGTTTTTAACACTGGATATACCTAAAGTTATATAGGGAATACGATGAATGCAGCTACCAAGATCATTAATCCCGCCGATGGTTTCACTCGTCCTTTCATAGGCATCAACTTCTGATAACCCTTCAAGGGCAATAACATCTGAATTATCTGAAAAATGCTCGGCCATCTCTTCATTGGTTACAACTTTTATACCAGGATTATCATCTAGAAAATTCCTAATATACTGATCATTATTTGTTATTTTTACGTTTACTGGCCCGCTTACAATATCGCCTTGGACGATCATATCATATCCTTCTTCAGTTCCTGAAGGTGCCATCTCAACAACACAACCTGATTCTTCAAGAATACTTTTAGCCTGCTGTTCCCCCGTATATCCTTTGTATTTGTGTACCATCCGACCCCACTCCGAGCTACCTTCAGAGGATGTTATTATATTTTCCTTAAAGAAGTTACGCAGTTCACCTAGACTTTTAAAGTTTTGGGCGTGGTGTAAATGATTCATGCCTTCTAAACAACTTGGATCCATCAGTGATGTATTATACAAAACATCAAATAATGGGATAGAAACTGCTGCTAATTCAGTTACCCCCATCTCCTTAGATAATTCTTGTCTTACTGTTTCATCGATAGGTAAGCTTTTATTCAGATAATTTCTAATTTTTCTGCGGTGCATGTAAGATGATAACAATAATACAAGTGCAATGATTAGTAAGCATGTGGTAATGACAACCAATATCATAACAAAATGTCCTCCTTGAGTTATCTGAGTGATTGAATTATTGATGACTTACATCAATTTTGATTCTTTACGGATAATATGGAATAAAACTTTACAGGTATCCTTGTTTAATCTCTCCGATATTCCGTCAGTAAAGCATAAGCAAATGGATTAAAGTATTAAGGGCATACAAATGAAAGACGTACATAGTTTATCCCCCAACTCGGATAATAGTATCATACTGATGACCGGCAAAAGAGATTTATATTCTACCTTTTCATAGAGTTACAAGGTTAATTGACCATTTCTTCTGAACAAGGTACGTATAACACCTAATCTATCTCAAAGAATTAGAAGCTGAGAACTCGACCTTGATTTTCTCCGTAAAAAGAACCATCCCATGAACATTTTTTTTCGATCCATTTTTTAACACCAAGCAAGGAGAAGGAACAGGCATGGGTCTATCGGTGGTACAGGGAATCGTCAAGGACCACAAAGGCACCGTCAGTGTCTGGAGTAGCCCTGGCAAAGGCTCAACCTTTAAAGTGCTTCTGCCCAAGTTGGGAAAAGAATCCGGTGCTGAGATAAAGGAGCAATGAGAGTGTCTAATAAGTGATGTGATGGCTACCTGCACATTTCCATGAGGGAGATTCCTCTCGATCAACTGATACACCCAATCGGGCTTGTATACTTCTACATATACCTGTTCTCTGGGAAGATCTTTCCTAACAAGCAAGAAGGCATAGCCCATCGGATTCGCTGCTACATGATGATGCCAATTGTATAAGGACAAGCAGCCAAAAAAGTCTCCATCCCGTTGAAAGCGCCTTTAGTTAACAGACATTTCTGAGCCCTTGAAAGGCATGCGTGATAATGCCATCTCAGAGGCCTATGGGTTCAGAGACAAAGAGTTCTTCAAACTCAAAATCTACGCTCTGCATGAGTCCAGGTATGCTTTGCTGGGATGAACCCTTTTTTCGCACTATATAGTGAAAGGCAGTCATAGGTACCACCACTTGGATGTGCCTCAATGACTGTGAACTTGTTTGGGAACCTTCGCATAAGCTCACTTACAATTTTCCAAGACGATATTTCTCTTTTCTGACTGTTCATAATACCCTCAAGAGAGAGTGATGAATTCATGCCGATCTTTATAACTTGTAAAATTGATTGTTTTCTCCCATTCATCACTAAGGTATTTGCCCGAACTGCCGATGTTATTGATATTGACGGGGATCGCAAGAGGCAAAAACCGATGACGGCGATCTCTGCGGCGGGTTCCACCGCCGAAGGGCGAAAAGCGGAGCCATAGCTTGCGACATTACCGGTCAGCAAGTACTAGGCATACGAATTGTTCGCCCAATCCGCGAAAGCGGAATGGAAGGAAGGGCGGAAAAAACCGCCATAATACCGGACATGGAAGTTAAACCTTCCGTGTCCGGTATTGCATTTCCCTTCTGATAAGCTCTATAATATACAACTTGATCAAAAGAACTTCAGAAAGAGATACACCTGTCTGATCGGGTTGTAGCTTCTACCTGTGAGCAACAATCTTATCTTGCAGTTGGTCCACTTCCTGTAATTTGCTGCATGATCAGATCATCTGTGAGAGTTTTGAGCAACGGCTATCTATTGACATCTCCATGGTATCTGTGCATTAAATTCAATAGTTAGTCTAATTTAAACAATGTGCTTTGTCTCTCAAAAAGGAACCCGTTATATGAATCGAAGAAAGATTGCCCCTGTTCTGAATCAACTTTTGTCACACGAGCTCGCCGCTAAGTCTGAATGGCGCGTGGATGCTGTTGATTTAGCGAATAAGATTCCTGATATCACACATAAGTTTCCTTCGCACATCATCCCGTTGATCCAGGCTGCAGTGAAAAGAACCAACCGGGAATCAGGCATGAACGTGGATCTTGAGATCGAGAAGCCCCGGTGGGGAAAAGCTGATCTCATATTCAAAAAGACCTCCAGCACACCTCCCAGGCCTTCCAAGCAGGAAGATCGCAAAGACGGCAATGCGCGAGAGCTCCCCGGCAATCCGATGGAATCGTTCAAGACCATGCTCAAGGAGGCATTCTCCCTGTATCACAAGACCTTTGCCCATATTGCCCGGAAGGAGCTTCTGTTCTTGAAATGGGGAAAGGCTTCCGACAGGGACCGGGCTATGCTTAATGCGGAACTCGAAGCAAAGACATGGAAGCACATCATGACCGAAGCGCAGAAGCGCATGGTGGGCATGGATCAGTCCGAGAGGGAAAACCTGGAGGAACAAGCCGCCCGGATGCTTTCCTCGATTGCAACCGACAGGAGCGTGATTGCCCTCGTTGCATCCTTGCTGGAAC
>Ga0208195_1001731_pt1 | contig 22937 bp, 16 predicted proteins | sample AD_UKC077_MetaG_FD_184441 | JGI IMG/M metagenome (GOLD analysis project Ga0208195, IMG submission 184441) | Active sludge microbial communities of municipal wastewater-treating anaerobic digesters from USA - AD_UKC077_MetaG (SPAdes) (version 2) | ecosystem: Engineered > Bioreactor > Anaerobic >...
AAGAAGATGGCGTAACTTTTGAAAGATTTTTGTACAAAAATGAAGTCGATAATATTAATACTGCTTTAATAAAAGTAAATAATGGCACACATACTTGGTATTCTAAACCAACAAATGATATTGACTATGCGACTGAAATTTATAAGTTTTTTACAAATACAATGGATTTCCCTACCGACATTACAAATACAACAATTGAAAGTTTAAATATTTATCCAAATCCAGCTTCAGACATTCTTTTTGTAAGTCAAGATTTTGATGAGGTTGCAATATTTGATGTTACAGGAAAATTAGTTTTAAAAGAATTTAATAATAATAGTATTAATATTTCTGATTTAAATAGCGGTTTGTATATTGTAAAAACTATTTCTGAAGGAAAAAATTACGAGCAAAAAATACAGATTATAAAATAATTTAGTTAAAAGTTAAAAGTTAAAAGTTGAAAGGGCTGACACGTCTATTGCTTCGCAGAGTTCGCAAGCTCACTCTTATTAGTTTTTAGTGTTGAGTTTTTAGTGTTTAGTAGTGAGTTTTTAAAAACTTCACACTGAAAGAATTTCTTTAGTGCAAGGGGTTGTATATACTTGTTTCGCAGAGTTTGTCCTGCGGACTTAGGTTGTAAAGTAGGGTTTTTTTGTGAAATTTTGTGAACTTTTAACTTAGATGTTTTTGGAAACTTATAAGAAACCTTTTGTTTTGGGTTTTTCTTGTTTATTAATTAGGGAGCTAACGGTTTGGGGATTTGCGTTCGGGCGACAAAGCTCCAAGTTTTCATGTTACCCCGCCTGACGCAAAACACGTGTTTGTTGTGGTTTTTATTACCATATTATTTCAGGGAAGTCGTTAAATTCAAGATCTGTAATATCGCAATTTTGCTGTTTGGCAGATTGTTCAAAATAAGCAATTAAGTCTTTATATTCTTGTTGCCACTCCGAAAAATGTTCGCCAATAAGTTGAGGGATATTTCTAAATCTTTTTTTCCCTTTTCTGTCAGAAACGAATTTTATATGTAACGCTTGGTAAATGATGAAAGCGTATTTGTTGGTTATGTTTATTCGTTGTCCGATAAAATGTTGAATGATGTTTGCTCCTTCGGGGTCATACTGAAATAATGATTTTTCAACGACATATTCAAGCATATATAAATTTGCTTGTTGAAGTTTGTCTGTTTGGACGTAGCCTGCATTGTGTCTTAATGCTGAAATAAAAATTAAAATGTCTGTCCATACACAATTGAAGCCATAATAAAGCATTTCTTTATCATCTTCGTCAAACATTAGTTTGTCTGTTAAACGCTGACCTGAATATGCTTTACGAATTTCATAGGCAAAATTCATAAGTAATTGATACTGTGCTTTTGTTCTAATGTCGTATTCATCAAGCGAATTTGCAATTTCGTGGACTGTTGCGTAAAGACTGTTTAAATCACCATAATCCCCGAATATTGATATTCCTGTTCCGTTTTTTGTTGGGTATCCTTGCAACATATTTTAACTGTTTTGTTTTACTGAATAAAGATGACCTTGCGTTGGTTCTCCTTTGTCTTTGTTTACGATTGTTGGCATAATCCAAACTAATTTTGAATGAGAAAGATTTTCTCCAAATTTTTGGTTTCTCCAATGTCCACGTCTCCAATGAGGTGAAACTGTATTTGAACCTAAATCTTTGTTGGTATTTCTTTTATAAGTAGTTCCAACAAAATGAATTTTGCTAAAACCAAATGACTTGATTTTTGCTTCAATTTTATTCTTTTCCTTTTTAGTTTTTGAAAAACTCAACTTTCTGTCAAAGTTGTGAGGCAAATTTTTAGGAAAGTCCTGAATAATGTCTTTTTTGTCGCCTGGGAGAGATAAATACAATAGGCAATTTATTGTCAGTTTTATTGTGTCGTTGATAAATGAAATTTTTCTGTTCTTAAAGGCAATAGTTTGTTCGTTAGACAATACGCCAATTTTTTCATCAGGTTCAAATTCAATTTTCAAATCTTCAAGCTCGTCTTCAATCGATTGTTTTATGGTTTTAATACTGTGTTCTTGACTAAAGAAAAGGTCATAACTCCAAAATTTTCCTGTATAAACTTTGGGTAATCCATTGATTTGTGAATTTTCAAAATGTGTTTTATAAAAATTTCCCACAAAATTCATTTCAATTCTAGTGTTGCCTTCAGCTAAATGAGGGTTTTGATAAATGTAAACGCCTTCAATTATTTCGTCAAAATATTTGTAAAGGGTCAAATTGAGAGGTCGTAATGAAATGTAAATTCTATTGAAAGGAAGTTTAATGCTGTCTATTGAAATGTCATCAACGTCTGTGCGTTGTAGCATTTCTAAAAGTTCTTTCGTGAATGCGAATATATTTTGTCCACCTTTAAACCACCCAAACCAAGAAGACGAGGTGCTAAATGTTAATTGGTTATCTATTTTTTCTTTTTCGCTAAAATGTTCATTGTGTCTAAAGTGAACACTTTGACCATTTTCATATTTTACGTCGTGCTTACCTAATATAAGGTCATAAAAGTCGTGTTCGTTTTTAGCATAACTTTTAAGGTTATACTGTCTGTCAAAGTGATATGGGTGATAATATAAAAGTTCTTTTTCAGTCATTCTTTCGCTTCTTGGTGGTCGTTCTTAAAATCACAGCTAACGTATAATTTACGTAACAAATATACAACATTTTAAGCACAAAACAAAAAATCGTATATTATTTTTCAACTTGTCTTTCAGACTCACTTTTAGCTTTTATTACTGCTTGTTCAGATTTGTAATCCGAGTGTTGGGAAGTGTTACACTCGGATTGCAACCGAGCTTGCGAGCTCAACGAAGTTAAATCCGAGCGAGCGGGTTGTGCAGGAAAATCTGAAGTAGGATTGTATGGGGAAAATCGAGCGAATGGTAACTAATTCAACTTTACAAACTTTTACCTTGCAAAAATTTCTCAACAATTTTTTCTGCTTCTATAAGAGCTGTTTGTAATTCGTTGTTAGTTAGGATTATATCAAATTCTTTTGCAAAGCTCATTTCGTATTTTGCTTTTTCAATTCTTGTTTTAATAACTTCGGGTTGGTCGGTAGAACGTTTTATCAGTCTTTGTTCCAATTCCTCAATGCTTGGTGGCATAATAAATACCGACAAGGCATTTTCTTCATAAAATTTTTTAATATTTATTCCACCTTTAACATCAACATCAAAGACAACAACTTTTCCTAGTTTTGTAAGCCTGTCAACTTCTGATTTTAAACTGCCGTAAAAAGTATTTGCATAAACTTCTTCCCATTCTAAAAACTCATTATTTGCTATTTTTTGCTTAAATTCTTCTGCTGACAAGAAATAATAATGTTTGCCGTGTTCTTCAACGCCTCTAGGCTTACGAGTGCAGGCAGAAATAGAAAAACTAAGATTAAATTTTGGGTTAGAAAGCAAATGATTTACTATTGTTGTCTTTCCTGAACCACTGGGTGCCGAAAATATTAAAACTTTTGGTTTCATATTTATAAAATATTTAAAACTTGTTCTTTAATTTTTTCTAACTCATCTTTCATCATAATTACTAACTTTTGAATTTCTACATGGTTGGCTTTTGAACCTAAAGTATTTATTTCCCTTCCCATTTCTTGAGCTATAAATCCTAATTTTTTACCAGAATATATTTCAGTATTTAAAGTTTCTAAAAAATAATCGCAGTGCTTTTTTAATCTTACTTTTTCTTCGTTAATATCTAGTTTTTCTAAATAAAAAATTATCTCTTGCTCATATCTGTTAGCATCAATATTTGCAGTGTCAACAACTTCGTTCAAACTTATGCTTAACCTGTCTTTTATAATTTCTATTCTTTCTTCTTCGTATTGCGGAACTTGATTTAAAAGATTAGTAATAGAATTTAAGTTGGTAATTATATCTTTAGACAAAATAGAGCCTTCGTGTTTTCTAAAATCTTTACAATCATCAATAGCTTGGTTTATAAATTTTAAAATATGTTCCCATTCTTCTTCGTTTAATTCTTCAATATTTGTTGCAACTACATCAGGCATTCTAATAATAGACGACAACACATCATTTGAAAATGGAATATTATTGGCTTCGCACAAATTTTTTAATTGATTGTAATAATCTAAAATTACTTTGTCGTTAAGTTTTGCATTAGTCTCGCCTCCGTTTGCTTCAACAAATATACAAAACTCTATTTTACCTCTTTGAAGTTCGTTAGACAATAATTTTCGCACTTCTATTTCTTTTTCTCTATAAGCATTTGGGATACGAGTAGTTATATCAATGTTTTTAGAGTTAAGAGTTTTAATGTCTATGATAATTTTTTTACCATCATATTCGGTAGAAGCTCTACCAAAGCCTGTCATCGAAATTAGCATAAGTATTTTTGTTTTATTGTTTACAAAATTATACTTAAAAGCGAGAAAATACAATTTATTTTAAAAAATATACACATTTTAGAAGTTGTTTTCGTTATACATTGGAATTTCTATGATGAATATTGTTCCAATATTTTCTTCGGTTTTGAAATAAATGGTTGCATTATTACTTATTAGCAAGCTTTTTACCATACTTAGTCCTAATCCCATTCCTCCAGATTTTGTTGTGAAATTAGGTTGGAAAATTTTAGGAATCATTTGTTCCGAAATTCCTGTTCCGTTATCAATAACTTTAATGATATAGCTTTTATCTGAGTCTGAAATTTCTATTTTTATCAATCCAATTCTATCTTTTGGAATTGCTTGAATGCCATTTTTAATTAAGTTAGTAAACACTCTAAGCATCTGCTCTTTATCTGCGTAAACAAAACCTTTAGATTTTAGATTTTCCTTAAATTCAAAATCTATATCTTCAGTATTTTCAAATAATTGTATTGAGTTTTTAATAACTTCAACAATATCAATAACTTCTTTTTTAGAAGCAGGCATTTTAGCAAAATTTGAAAATTCTGATGCAATAGCTGATAAAATATCTATTTGTTCGATAAGAGTTTTAGACACTTTTTTATATGTTTGTTCCCAGTTTTTGTCTTTTAAATCATAAGCTCGTTCTAAGTATTGTACGCTTAGTTTCATTGGTGTAAGCGGGTTTTTAATTTCGTGAGCAATTTGTTTTGCCATTTCTCGCCAAGCCATTTCTCTTTCAGACTGAGCAAGTTTGTTGGCAGATTCTGTTAGTTCATCAACTTTTTTATTGTATTCACGTATTAATCCACCTAATTCGTCGTTTTTAGTATAAACAATTTTTTCTGCTTTTTTATTAATGTCCATTTGTCTAATTTTTTCTTGAACCAAAGCAAGCGGACGAGTTAATTGTCGCGAAATAAATACTCCAACAATTACAGATATTAAAATTAAAAACAAGAATATATTTGAGAATGCTAGAACAAAATTAGAAATTTCTTCAGCAAACTCATTTTGGCGAGCAAAATATGGAAGGTTTAAATAAGCTATTATTTCGTTGTTATAGTTTCTAAAAGGAATGTAAACCGACATATAATCTATTTCATCAATTTTTTCGTCAACAATTACAGTTCCGGCATTTTTCATCAATAGTTCCGAATAAGCATTGGCATCAATATATTTAGCTTTTAAACCTTTGTCAAACAAGTCGGCTCTCGAAGTAGAAAGTAAGATTCCATTCAAATCGTATAGGTTTATGTCGGTGTAAAATACATTAGACAATTTAATTAATAAATTATTGAGATAATTCACATCTTCGTAATTAATAGCTTTCTTTTGTCCTATGCTATGTTCTAATTCAACAGCTACAGAAAGCAATTTATCTAGCATGATTTCACTTTGTTTTTCTTTATATCCTTCAATAATGAATCTCATTGCTATTGAACCTGTTATTAATAAAGAAACTACTAGCATAATTATAAACCAAGACTGAATTTTAACTTTTAAACTTACACCTTTCCAAAAGTTTGCTGTTCTCATTTTAGAAAACAACCACATTAAATTAAAGACAACAAAAAGAAATAAGAAAATATATGAAAAAGATACTACTTGTCTTGAATATTGTGAATAAGGTTTACTTATAATAATTAAATTGTCAGGGTCGGGACGATATTGAAAATGAATATAAGAATCTTTTTTAAATAGCTTGTATTCAGTAGTATCGTTTTCATTATAAGCAATAGCAAATGGATATTTATAATCTCCTTTGCTAGTAATTAGTCTTGACTTGTTATATTTTGCGTGATTGTAGCTTCTTGCAGTTTTTTTAACCAATAATTTTTCGTCTAATAATATTTCGGGATAACCTAAGCCTTCGCTAAAGATTTTTGAATTTAGTTCTACATAAACATTTATAGCAGTACTATCATTTTCTTGAAATCTAATTTCTCCAAGATAAGATATACGCCCATTGTGGTTGTCTAAAAAATAAAAATTTGTTGAAGGAATAATTATTCCATATTCATTTATTTGTTCTCTAAAAAAATCAAAACAATCTACCGAAACTAAGTCAGGTTCAATCAATAGACTATCTTCCTTTTCGCACATTGTAATTTGAATTTCATATTTATTAAAATATCTATTGTTAAAAAATTCGGAGCTTACAGCATTTTCAATTTTGTCATAATTTTTATTTTTCAGATGTTCAACTAATTTTTCATCATTCATTAAATCATAAAAAGATTCTTTAATAAAAAATTCGGCACCTACATCTCTTTCTGCAGCAAGGTTATAGGTTAAAACTTTAAAAGTTTCTATTTCTTTTTTGTCGCTAAGGCGTGAAAAGTGTTCTGAAACTAAAAAGGCAAAAATTATAATTATACCAACACTAAAAAAATAGTTGGTTTTTGATTTTAATATAACAAAAGCTAAGCTAGTCCATGCGATGAAAAATAAAAGAGCGAAGATTAAATTGTCGGCAAGACTTAATTTTGTTGTTTCTGCAAAAATTAAGTAAATAGAACTAAAAACTAAAAGACTAATAACAAGATACCAAAAATTTAATGCGTTTTTAAAAATCCTAAATAGCTTTATAAAAATTAAAACGAAAGAAAATATTATCAAAAAGATTATTGAAGTGCCAATCAAGCTATAAATATCTAGAGCTAAAATGTTTTCAAATGAAAAAGTCATAGAAGAGTTCCAAACTAAGCCAAACATTAAATTTGAAATAAACAATCCGCATAAAAACATTACGCTAGCAAATGAAGCCGAAAAAATTACTTTAATTGGTTTTGGAAAATTTGAATTAAAATCAATTTTAAAATTGAAAAATACTAGAAGAGCAAAACTTAAAAAAAGAATAACATTTATTATATAATCTCCTAAAGATTGTAACCAGAAGGATTCTGCAAAAAGTTCGGGACTAAAAAGTTTAAAATCACTAAAACTCGAGGTATAATTATATTTTAAAGAAATATATCGTAAGACAAGTATTAGTATTGCATAAAAAATAGGATTAATGAATAACATTATCTTGCTTTTGCTTGCAAGAAAAATTGTGAGAAGTAAAATAAAAATTACTACGTTCAGCATGTTGAAAATACAAAGAAAATTGTAAAAACTGAACTTGACTTTACTTATGTTTTTATTAGTTTTAATAGACAAATAAAAACTACTTCCTGTGTCGTCAATATTAATTTTTGTGCTTCCTTCAATTTTTTCGCTACTAATTATTGCATCATGGATTAAGTCAAAATCTTTTGCAAAGCTGTTTTTAATCAAGTGGTTTTCATAGGAATAATCTTTTTTTATTCTTGCTAATCCAACAATAAAAAAGTTGTCGGAGCTACTTGTTTGGCACAAATACCAACCATTAGGTAGGTTAAGAAGTTTGTTGTCGAAAAAACTTATTTTAGTCGAAGTGGGAACTGAAATATCATTTGTTGTCCAATATCTTAAATTGTTTTTATCATATAAAAAATATCCTATTTCGTTTTCGGTGTATATGTCTTTCCCTTGAGAATAGAACCATTCTTGAGTTTGTTTAGCATCGGTTTTGTAATTTTCTGTTAGTTGTTTTAAAGTTTCTTTAAGCAGAATGTTTTTTTCTTTTAGAATAGTTTCAATTTTTTCTTTGTTTAAGCTGTAATTAGTATTTGTATTTGATTTTGATACAAATTGTTGACTAATCAAACCTATTAAAACTAAGCCAAACGAAACTATTAGATGCCATATTTTTATATTTGGAAAATTATTTTTAATCATGATGGTATGGTTCGTTATTAATTATTGTAAAAGCTCTATAAAGTTGTTCTGCAAATATAATTCTAATTATTTGATGCGAAAAGGTCATTTGCGATAAAGATATTTTTAAATTAGCTCTATCATACACTTCTTGTGAAAAACCATAGGCACCACCAATTACAAAAATAAGATTTTTTATTGACATATTCATTTGTTTTTCGAGAAAAGAAGCAAAATCACGACTTGTAAATTCTTTAGCTTTTTCGTCTAAAAGTACAACAAAATCGCTACTTGATAATTCTGATAATATTTTTTCGCCTTCAAGTTTTTTTTGAATAGATTCATTTGTTTTGGCGGTAGTTTTAATATCTTTAATAATTTTAAATTCAAAATTTATATATCTTTTTATGCGTTTAAAATAGTCTTCGCATAAGTGTGAAATTGAGTTAAGGTCTGTTTTCCCGACTGCAATTAATAAAATGTTCATAATGAATTAAAAATTTGTGATAAAGATATATTAAAAGAATGAAATTATTATTATCTTGCGACTTGATTTTTTTGGTTCGGTTTTTGTAGTTAAATTATAGTGTTTAAAAATTTTAAATTTAATAAATGATGAAAAATTTAAAAAAATTAGTTGTTTTATCTTTTATAATGGCTTTTTGCTCAAGTATTTTTGCTTTTCCGGTTTTTGATATTCCACCAAAAATCTTTGATGCAATGAAAGTTGGAAATTCAACAGAATTGACAAAATATTTTAATACTACTGTTGAATTAGTAATTCTTGATAAAGAAGATGTTTATAGTAAACAGCAGGCAGAACAAATATTAAAAAACTTTTTTGATAAAAATAAAGTTAAAAACTTTACGCTTTTACATCAAGGAGGAAAATCTGGTGCGCAATACGCAATTGGAAATCTTGAAACCGAAGACGGAAAAACCTATAGAGTGTATTTTCTTGTAAAAGAAAGTGGTGGCAAACCTTTGGTACATCAAATGCGTATAGAAAAAGAATGATTCCTGAATCATATTTAATTTCTTTAATTGAAAGAGCCTATAAAGAAGATGTTGGCGATGGCGACCATTCATCTTTAGCTTGTATTGATCCTACGGCAACTGGAAAAGCAAAACTTATTGCTAAAGAAAATGGTGTTTTGGCAGGCGTTGAAGTTGCTAAAAAGGTTTGCCAATATTTTTCTCCAAATTTAAAAACAGAAATTTATATTAATGATGGAGAAAAAATAAAAAAAGGAGATCTTATTTTAGAAATTTCAGGTTCGCGTCAAGAGATTCTTAAAGTTGAGAGAACAATGCTTAATTTTATGCAAAGAATGAGCGGAATTGCAACCGAAACCGCTAAATATGCAGAAGCATTAAAACCTTATAAAACTAAAATTTTAGATACTCGCAAAACAACTCCTGGATTAAGATTAATTGAAAAAGAAGCCGTTAAAATTGGTGGAGGAAAAAATCATAGAATAGGTCTTTATGATATGATTATGCTAAAAGATAATCATATTGACTTTGCAGGAGGTTTAAAAAATGCAATTAACAAGACAAATCAATATTTAAAGGACAAAAATTTAAACCTAAAAATTGAGATAGAGGTAAGAAATATTGATGAGCTTAAAAAAGTGCTCGAAGTTGGTAATGTTGACATAATAATGTTAGACAATTTTAATATTGAAGATACAAAACTTGCAGTAGAATTAATAGGTGGAAGATTTAAAATTGAATCTTCGGGAGGCATTACTTTTGAAACACTTACAGACTATGCAGAATGTGGTGTTGACTATATTTCATCGGGAGCTCTTACTCATCATGTAAAAAGTTTAGACTTAAGTTTAATTGTAGAAAAAGCGTGAAAAAAAAATTCCGTAATTTATACATTAAGTTTTTGGTATTAATTAAAAAGATTGGTAGCAAAATTATATTACCAGGGTTTAAAGGCTTGTCCTTATATTATATAGGTAAATTCTTCTTTCAAGGAATAAGAAAAAGCTCTGTAACAATGCGAGCAGCTGCTGTTTCGTTTAATATGTTTATTTCATTATTTCCTGCATTAATTTTTTTGTTTACCTTAATTCCTTTTATTCCAATCGAAGGCTTTCAATCAGAGCTTTTTAATGTTTTAGAAAATGTTTTACCGGCATCAGCTTACGAATTGTTTTATGAAACTATTACAGATACAATCCTGAAGCAAAATACAAAACTTCTTTCTCTAAGTATTTTGTTGATGATATATTTCTCCTCAAATGGAATAATGGCTCTGATAGAAGCTTTTAATAAAACTTATTACAATATAGAAACTCGTAAACCTTTTAATGTTAGAATAGTAGCTTTAATTTCTGTAATAGGAATTAGTTTGCTGATAATGCTCGCAATAAGCTTAATAGTGATGAGCAATACTTTTATATTAAAGTTTTTTTCACATCATCCAGAAATTTTATCAAAAGCTATATTGGTAACTTTAACTGGTGTGGTTAAGTGGTTGATAATCTTGATTTTATATTTTTTAGCAATTTCTATATTATTTTATTATGCTCCTTCAAAAAAGAATAAATTCAAATTTATTAGTCCAGGTGCTATTTTTGCTACTTTTTTGCAAGTTATAACAGTTTTAGGTTTTACATTCTATGTAAATAATTTTGCTCAGTACAATAAACTTTATGGGTCTATTGGAACTGTAATAGTTGTAATGCTTTTAATTTATATTAGCTCTTTATCTTTAATTCTTGGGTTTGAGCTAAATGCAAGTATTTTACATGGAGACAAAACTATGAAAGAAAAAAAAGTTTAATTCAAAAACGTTTATATTAATTAATTTACTATCTTTGAAAATTACAAATAATGGTAAAATTTTTATTAATATGAAAAAGTTATTTTGTCTATTATCCTTGTTTGCCATGTCATATGTAAGTTTTGCACAACCAACTGAAGCTGAGGACTTTACTGTAAAAGATATTGATGGTGTTGAGCATAATCTTTTTACTTATTTAGATGCAGGCAAATATGTTTATATAGAATTTTTATTGGGGGGTTGACCTAGTTGTAGGTCGTCTGTCCCGACGATAAATGAAATATATTCAGGTTTTGGTTGTAACGAATTTGAATTGGTAGTTCTTGGTATTTTTGGCGATGAAGAGAATAATCAGGTAGCTACTGCTTTTCGAAATCAAACAGAAGCCGTATTTCCTATTTGCAGTGCTGTTGAAGGGTTAGGTGCACCCGTTAGGGATTATTATGGAGTAGAGGAATTTCCTACTTGCATTTTAATTAAACCTGATAGAAGTGTTATTTGGGAAAATGACCCTGCGGCGGATCTAGGTTCTATACAAGGTATTCAAGATATTGGAGTTAATAGAAATGCGTGTTCGGCAGATTGGCCCATTGCTGATTTTTCTGGCGATCCTTTGCTACTTCCTGTAAATACTGGAGTTATTTTTACTGACCTATCGCAAAATCCTATTACAACTTGGGTTTGGGAGTTTGAAAACGGTACTCCTGATGGTTTTAATGGGCAAAATCCTCCTGAAATTATTTATGAAGTTCCTGGTTATCATAAAGTTACGCTTAGGGTGTCAAATGAATTTGGAAATAGTAACCAGATGGTTAAAAATAAATATGTTCATGTTTATGAAATTGCTGACACCCTTCCTACAGCTTGGTTTTCTGCTAATCAAGTAATTGTTATTGCTGGTAATTCTGTGAACTTTACAGACCTTAGTTGGGATTTTCCATTTCAATGGAAATGGGAGTTTGAAGGTGGTTTGCCTGCAAATTCTGCAGCACAGCATCCTCAAAACATTATTTATAATATACCAGGCGAATTTAATGTACAGTTAATTGTTCGTAACTCCGAAGGTTACGATACTTTACTAATTGAAGATTATATTAAAGTTATTCCAGATGTTGGTCCAGATATTCCTGTTGCCAATTTCACAACTTCTAATCGTTTGATTAAACGTAATACTCCAGTCTTTTTTGACGATTTATCAACAAATAATCCAATGTTTTGGTCCTGGCATTTTGAAGGTGGAGAACCTTCAAATTCTAATTCTCAATTGCAACCAAATGGCGTTCTTTATCAAAACACAGGCTTTTTTGACGTTACACTAAATGTTGGAAATATTAATGGTTCTTCAATGTTAACTAAAAAAGATTATATTGTTGTTTACGACTCTTTTGTTGGCGAAGTTTGCGATACAATTACCAACTTTAAACAAGGAGAACAACCAGTAGCTCAACAAATTAATGGAATGACAGGTTATTACGGTGGGCAAAATAGTGATAGAATTAGTATGTATGCTGATTATTTTGATTTTCATACTTTTAATGAGATAAGAGGACTTATTGTTCCTGTGATGAAATTGTCATATGGTTCAGATAATTCTTATATTAGATTTATAACTTGGGATGGTGCTGACCCAAAACCTACTACTGTTTTGTCAAGTCAAAAAGTACTTTTGAAAAGTTTACGACAAAACTATTTTCAAGTAATAATGTTTGATGAGCCTCTTAAAGTTGATGGTCCTTTTTATTTAGGATATTCAATAAACTATGCTGAAGGGGATCAGTTTGTGGTTGGTATAGCTCCAAATCGAGGACATGGAAATGATAATACTTTATTTGTATATAAAAACGAAGAATGGTATTCTTCGCCTTCTGAATATCAAATTTCAACATCTACAGGCATAAGACCAATGACTTGCCTTGTTGGAATAGAAGACGAAGAAATTGAAACTGGAATAACAGTTTATCCAAATCCATGTGGAGATAATTTGTTTATTGTAAACTCATTGTCTTTCGATAAAGGCGATTTTGTTGAAATTTTTGACAGAACAGGAAAAATGCTACAAATGAAATTTGCTGAAGCTGGAAGCGAAATAATTGAATTTAACACAAACGGAATTGCTTCAGGAATTTATTACGCTAGAATATTCACTAAAGGTAAGATTAAAACAGAAAAGATCAGCATTATAAAATGAGTTAAAAGTTAAAAGTTGAACCGAGCTTGCGAGCTCACCGAAGGTAAAGTCGCACTTTGTCAGACGCGTCAGCCTCTTTTAACTTTTAACTTTCAACTGAGTTCATTCTTTGTCGTATAGCTTCGTAAACTGCCAAAGCCGCAGACACCGACACATTTAAAGAAGATGTTTTTCCATATAATGGGATTTTGGCTTTTTTGTCGGCTCGTTTTATAAGTGAGTTTGAAATTCCTTTGTCTTCGGCACCGAAAATTAAAGCACAAGCTGTTGTTAGGTCGAGTTCGGAAATTAATCTTTCGGCTTTTTCCGTAACAGCAACAACTTCAATATTCATTTGATTTAAAAGCAAAACAGCATCTATTAAGTTTTCAACTTTGCAAATTGGAATATTATACAATGCTCCAGCAGAGGTTTTAATTGCTTCTTCGCTAATTCTTACACTGCCACTTGTTGGAATTACTATTGCAGAAGCTCCCGCACATTCGCAAGAGCGAGCAATAGCTCCAAAATTTCTTACATCTGTAACTCCATCTAAAATTATTATTAATGGAGTTTTATTTTCATCTTGAACTTTAATGATAACTTCTTCTAGATTTTGGTATTTAATTGGCGACACATAAGCAATTATGCCCTGATGATTGTGTTTACAAATTTTGTCAAGTTTTTCTTGAGGTACATATTGTATAGTTATCCCTTGTTTGCGAATATCCGAAACTATTTTTTGTGCAATATTTCCAGTTAAATTTTTTTTAACTAATACTTTATCAATTTCTTTTCCAGATTTAATAGCTTCGTTTACAGGATGTAGTCCAAAAATAAAATTTTCCATTTTTTTAATTTGAAATTGTAAATATTTTTCCACTTCTCCAAATTTGTAGTGCTTGTGCCCAAACAGTTTGGTAATTTGCATCTCTATGTAAAATCCAAGATTTATTATAGCTGGGTGTCTCAGTTCTAGTGAATAGAAAAAATATTCCAGCAACATCAGGATCTTCGCCATAAAACCATTCTTCTTGGTTTGTGCTGATATTTATAATTGATGGCGGTCCAAACATTATGTAAATCATTCCTCTATCTGTTTTCCAACCTTCTTTATTTTCGCTAAAATATTTGTTTGCTAGAGCTACCCTATTGTAAAAAACCCGAATTTGTTCTTTTGCAAATTTCTGACTTTGAGATTTAGTAAGCCAAAAATTATCTATAGCCTGTTTTAAATTTTTTGAATTTGCAATTTCTTTATATTCTTTATTTGTGCTTAATATTTTTAGCGGTTCTAACATTGATTCTACAGTTTTTATTTCAGGAAAATAATCATCAATATTTATTAAACATAGTCCACCAGAACTTTGATTTTGCTCACGTATAAAATAAATTCCTTTTTTATTAAATTTTATACTGTCGTTTATTGTATATGTAAATGTGGAATCTGGTGTTGGGTCAACATTTTGTGAAGGGGCAATATAATAAGGTGGCAAATGTACGTGTTCGGTTATTTTATAATAATCAATTTTTACAATAGGTCCACAAATATTGCTGCTCAGCTTATATATATTATTTGAGTCGATAAAGTTTGTGTATAAAACTTCTTCTACGTTGTTTTTCAAAATTTTTGGAATGAAAAATACTTCATTATTTTGCTTTAGTTCAATATCTTCAAGTAATCGTTTTCCTGTATTAGCTTTTTCGCCGTAAATGCTGATAATTATTTTATAATTTTCTTGATTTGGAGTATTTACTGTAAAATATGAATTAAACTCTTCATTTGTTTCTTTAAGATTTATCATATTAACCACCACACCACTATCAACAATGGCAAAATTATCAACATTTCTTAAAGTATATTTTACTGTTAGTTTGGCATCATCAGCAATAGAATTTACTGTTTTTTGAATTTCGTTAGTAGGAATTTTGTAAAAAACTAAAGCTTCGGTTTTAGATTTAGCAAAAATTCTTATTTCTGGCTGTATTTCTGCTGAAGAAGGATTATAAAGAGCTGCAAAATTATATTTATACGAACTTGAAGGTGAAGTTGTGTTTTGAGGCTGTACTCCGACACAAGCTTGTATTAGAATTAAACTTAAAATAACACATATATATATATAAGATTTATTCATCAATGCTTTCATCAAGTTTGAAAAATTTGTACATATCTTTTTTAAATCTCTTCATATACGAAGAACTTCCTAAGCCGTATTGATAGAATACTCCATTTTCGGTTTTTTCTCTTTGATTAGGCTTTTGGTTGTAAACAATATTATTAAAGTTTTCGTCTGAAGAAATTATAGTAAATGTTCCAGCACTATATCTTATATAATACCAAGTTGAATAATCAGGTTCTAAAAGCATTTCAAAGACATCGCCACGTCTAGATTTTTCTATTCTAATAAAACCGAAAACATATTTATTTACTTGTTCTTTACCTAAATTAGCAATTCCAATAGGTCCATAATGCACAAAGGAAGTTAAAGCTCTATGCCAATAAAACTGTAAATCGGTAAAAATGAGTTTGTTTTCTAATTCTTTCGGAAATTTATTGTAATTGCCTAAACTTAGATTAGAGAACCATTCGTCAGCTTTTTTTGTTCCTAAAAATTCTATCAAAGCTTTTTCAAACACATCATCTCTAACATTTAGTCCCGACAAGCCTCCTGTGGAGTTAAGTTTATCTGCCATTGCTTTTAATGCAGCATTGCTAAAGTAAGCATCTGCAATCATACTTACATTTATTTCTGTCGTGTCTGTATCTGGGTACCACATAAAATTACCAATAGCGTTAGGTTTAAACAGTCCGAAATCTTGACTGAACTCAAATTTTCCCTCTCCATAAACATTACAAATAGATTTATGTCTTCGAATTAAATTTCCTGGTAAAGAGTTTTCGGAGATTTTGTCTTTAGGAGCAATAATAAATTTTCCGTCATCTTGGTCGTAGTGCAAATGACCGCTGGCAGAAAAAATTTCTTGGTCGTATTGGTTTCGTTTTCTAGTTAAAAATGCAGGATATAGTTGATTGGAATTTGCCAAAACTAAACCTGAACACAATCTTGTATTGTTAATGTTGTATGTTATGGAGTCAATTTTTATGAAAATATCTTCAGGGTCAAGGAATGATTTGAATTTGACCCAACCGAAAATTGTAGTGTCGCAGTCGTCAATGATTTTTGCAGCACCATTAAATTCTAACTCAGGGTTGTTTGCATAAAAAGTTACATCACCTTGATATTTATAATATGGGCTTATAGTAAAATTGTCGGGTTCTAAAATTGTTCCAGTACCATATGATTGTCCCGAAGCATCGACTGCAATTTTTGTTAAATGAATAGTTTGTGGTTGCTTGGTGATATTAATAAAATCATAATCTCCGAAAGCGTTATAATTTTTCTTTCCATAAATATTTACTGATGCATTATAAACTGTGTGATGTCTACTGGTAGAGTTGGCAATAATTTTAGCATTGTTTATTGTTTGCATTACAGCGTCTTTTTCTATTGTTACATTTCCATCATCAGTATATATTGTTGCGTCAGCGACTTTAATAAATTTAACCCCTTCTGCATAAATAATATGATTTATATAATCATATCTAGCACTTGGAGCGACAAAATATAGTGAGTCTTGTTTTGGGTGAATAGATATAAATTTAGGACCTTCTAAGAACATTGCTTCCCATTCGTCAGGTTCAAGAAATGCTCCTTCTTTTTCTAACTTTTCCAAAACATCTGTGTCGGCACTAATAGCAATTTCTTCTTTATCCATATACCAAGTCATCTCGTTCATTTCGCTCATATATTTGTTTTTTGGAAAAGTCCAAATAGTATTTTCGCCGTTTGATTTAAACACTCCTTTTCTGTCTATAAAATCTATATGTGTTTTTACGTTATCTGATTTAAAATCAACATTTAGAGCGTTAATTGTGTAAAGGTCAAAATTTGCAGTGTCAGAATCAAAAACATTTTGCTTAAAGCTTATTAAATCTGATGCTATTTTTGCTTTATCTATAAACATTGTTCCATCTCCTTCAAGTCCTGAAGATTTTAAATTCAAATCTCCTTCAAAACTTCCTTTTCCTTCGTACATTGTAAAGTTGGAGGTGTCTCTTTTAATCATAAAATCATCATCTTCAACATTCCATCTTAAAGTATTGTCTCTTCCTTCAACTTTAGGATATTCTATAGGTGCTGATTGTTTTTTCAATTCAAAATTTGGAGTATGTCCTTCCATGAATTTTGGGAAAAATATCAAATAATCAGGATTCATATTTGCAGCGAGATATTCTATTCTTCCAGACCCACGAAGTCCTTGGTTACTTAAATCTATTTCATGCCAAAATGTTGCTTTGCCACTGTATAGCGGTAACCCAACAGGTCCTGTTCTTGTGTTAAAGCCAAGTGAGAAATCATTTTTACGTAATACTAAAGTTTCTTTTATAGGTGGAAAAATATCGGCAGAATAAAGAGTGCCTTTAAATCGCAAATTGTCTCTCGAATAACCTTTTATACTGTCTAGCTCAAATGGGTCAACTTCAAAATAAAAATTGTTTCGTTTGTAAATTCCGTTATAAACATCGGGTCTATCATAGTAAACATAAGTTTTTTCGTTTGAAATAAATTTAGGATATTCTGGGAAATCTTGTCTTCCAGATTTATTCAATGGTTCGTCAATATAAAACTCTCCATTTATTTGTTCTAATTTATTTCTAACAATAGCAGGTTTGTAAGTTCCATCTGAATCTAAGAAGTCTGTTTCTGCAACCATTTTCATAGAATCACATTGATTTAATTCTATCATAAATCTATTGTAGTCGAATTTGTAGTTGCTACCGTAAAAATAAAATTGCCCGGCTTGAATAGTGCCATCAAAAGTAAAAGTTCTGTTTTTTTGAAGTGTGATTTTTCTATTGTTAGGGAAAACTCTTATGTTTTGAGAATCAGACAAATGTATTTCACGAATTCCGTCAATTTTTAAATCAAAATTTATCAAACTAAATTCTGCATTTGTTTTATCACTGTCAGTTACGCTATAAAATTGAATAACGTCAGAATCTTTTTGGTTTTTATATGCTTGTAAAAATGTCCAAGCATTAGGATAAACTATAATTTCTTGGCTTTGAGGGTCGTAGTTTAAAAATCCACGGTATGCTAAGTCTAAAACCATTTGCACTACTTGTTGCGGACTATAACCCATCCATTTTGCTAAGTCGTTTAATTGAAAATCATTACTTCCCCAAAAAGAAGAAATAAAATTTGTGATAACAGCAAGAGGGTGTTGTGCATCTTTTTTCTGAATATCTCTATATCTTTCTAAACGAAAATAATCTGCCGACTCGAAAAGAGCTTTGTTTGGTTCTTTAGAATCTGCAGTTCTCATTGTTGTAAACTCAATTTTGTATTTATCAACAAACCATTTCATCCAAGTGAAATCCATATTGATTTGGTGGTATGAGTTTGAATAATTAACTTGATTCATACCTTCTCTAGAACGAATTAATTCTAAAAAACGTGGGTGGATATAATACTTAAAAGTTAAGTAAGGATGATATATAGAGTCTTCGCCAAAATGTAGGCTTATAGCACATTGATCGCTAATTATTATTTTTGTGTCTAAATAAAAAGCTAATGACTTTGCTTCCATATATATACTGTCGGATTTTGTAAGCAACATTGTAGCTGGTTCTTCTTTTGTTCCAGATGCTATAAAACTACTTCCATGAACAGAAAAACCTCCTTCGTAATCTATTCCGGGAACAAAATTTTTCAAATAATAATGTTGATTGTATGAAGTAAATTTTGGATAATCTGATTTTTTAGGATTATCTAAATTTCCAGTTTTGTCAATTAATCTGCCAAGCATAGGTTTTTTAATATACATGACGTTGTTAAAAGTTACGGAGTCAGCAGTTAGACTTACGTTTTTTGTATTAATTTGATAATTAGAAAGTTGAGCTTGAATACTATCTAAACTATAGCCAACACGTTCCCAACCAACAGTTCCGCCAACTCCTTTCCATAAGTTTTGTGAGGGATAATATTCTGCGTCAGTTCTGTAAATTTTCAAACTATCAACTCCTTGATAACCAATGAGATTAACTTTAGATAGTTGAATTTTTATTCCTTTATCATATTTTAATTCAAAAGAATTATTTTCAACTTTCCAATATGTACGTGGGTTTTTTGCAATTATATCCTTTGATAATAAATAATTGAAACTTAAAAGATAATCAGATAAATCATTAAGTTTTGGTCTTTTGCCTGCATTTAAAATATCAAAAATTCCTTTTTCATATATTTCGTATTGAGAATTGTCGAAGGCTTTTCTACTAAACCACATTCTATTGTCAGCTAAGCAAACAAAGTCGGGATAGCCTTTGCAACCCTTTGCAGCCATATTGTTTGCTGTGCTAATGAATTTTTCTTTTTCTTGTAAACTTAAACTATCAGTTTCCCAAAAATTAGTAAACTCTTTACTTAAATTTTTTGTAGTGCTAGCAACTTCACCAGTATATCCAAGTTCAGAATTAAAGTTTTTTATAAATTTATCTGGCTCAGTTGGAAAAGTTTGAGCAAATATTAATTTCGAAACTAATATTAAAAAGAAAAAGAAAACTAATTTTTTCATAATTAAATTTTATTAAAAACACATGCCGTCCAATTGTCTTTTTGTATTTCTTTATTAAAAGACAAATTATTTTCTGAGCAAACTTTTTGTATTTGTACTAATTCGTTGTTTAAAAATCCACTAAAAAAGATTTTCCCACAATTGTTCAAATGTTTTGCCAAAGTGGGTATGTCGTTTTTTAGAACATTGAGATTTATATTTGCAAATATAAAATCAAAAGTTTTATCAGGAATTGAATTTATATCGCCTTGTATAGCTTTTATTTGAGGAGTATTATTTCTATTTGCATTTTCTATTGTATTTTCATAAGCCCATTCGTCAATATCTATGGCATAAATATCTTTTGCTTTTAAAAGAGCTGCAAATATTGCTAAAATACCTGTTCCGCAACCATAATCCAAAACATCTTTATTTACAAAATCGTATTCGCCAATAAGTTTACACATCATCCAAGTTGTGGCATGATGTCCTGTTCCAAACGACATTTTTGGTTCAATAATAATATTGTATTTTGTATTAAAATCCATGTCGTGAAATGGTGCTTTAATACTAAGCAAATCTTCTACTACTGTGGGTTCAAAGTTTTTTTCCCATTCAGCATTCCAGTTTTGTTGCGGAATAATTTTTGTTGAATAAGAAACTTTGTAAGATTTGAGTAATTCGTCAAGATTTTTTAGATTATAATTAGCTTCCTCAATATATGCGAATAACGAATCATTTTCTTCATAAAAACTTTCAAAACCTTGTTCAGCTAAAAATGCAATTAGAATTTCGCTAAGTTCGGTTTGTTCTTTATTCAAATTTACCTTTACTTCAATATAATTCATTTTCTAATTGCATTTATTATTGCAATAAATTCATTTAGTTTTAACGAAGCACCACCAACTAATCCACCGTCAATATCTTTGCAGTCGAAAAGTTGTTGTGCATTTTTAGAATTTACACTACCTCCATAAAGTATAGATGTGTCGTTTGCAATTTCTTGTCCGTATTTTTTTGCAAGTATTTTACGAATAAATTCGTGCATTTCTTGAGCTTGTTCTGGACTGGCAGTTTTGCCTGTACCTATTGCCCAAACTGGTTCGTAAGCAATAATTGTTTTTTGCATTTTTTCAGCATCAACATTTGATAAAGCATTTAGAATTTGCTTTTCTACAACTTCGAAATGTGAATTGTTTTCTCTTTCTTCTAATTTTTCGCCACAACATAAAATAGGAGATAAATCGTTGGTATAGCACATTTCTAACTTTTTAGCAATCACTTCATCACTATCTCCAAAATATTGACGGCGTTCGCTATGTCCGATAATTGCATATTCACAATTAATTGATTTTATCATTTTTGCAGACACTTCACCAGTATAAGCACCTGAATCATACATAGCACAATCTTGAGCCGAAACCTTTACAAATTTTAAATCAACAGCATTAACAACTCTATCAATATGTGTGAATGGAACTCCAAGAATTATTTTATATTTTTCTTCTTGACTTAACGTTTTAACATGTTCACAAATGGTCTTTGCTAATTCAGCACCTTCTGCTGGCAAAGTATTCATTTTCCAATTTCCTGCTACAATTTTTTTTCTCATAAAATTATATTTTTTAGTTTATATATATCTATTTGTTTTTAAGTACTTATAAAATCCATGAAATAAACTCATAAATAACAAAGTACCAAAAATATAAGTTAGATAAATATACTTGTTTTTAGCTTTTTGATGTTTTGTTATTGAATTTGCAGTTAGGTCGTTGTGTAATTGTTCAGGAGCAGGAATGTTTTTTGCCGCCCATTTGTTTAGTACAGTTCCTTTTTTCACTAAAACTAATCCAGGACTTGACCTTACAATAGTTTTTAAAGTTATTGGGTCCATATTGTAAAACTGATAATTTGGTTTGTGATAATTTATAAATGCGGAAATTTCTTCTAAGTTCGAAGCAGTTATACAATAAAATTTATAATTATTATTTTTACAAAACTCTGAAATTTGTGCAACTTTATCTATGTGTTTTTCGTTAACATCGTCTAATAATGTCATAATTGCAAAAAACGCATATGATTCATCTTCAAGTACTTGATTGGTAATGTCTTCGCCATATTTTAATAAAAAGTTTTCGTTTTCTGTGTCTATATATTCTGCATCAAGGAATATAGAGTTGTTGTCTGGCAATTCATTTATTTTAGCTGTAATTTCTTCGCCTCCCTCAGTTAAAAAATATAGTTTTAAATTATCAGGATTAAGTTCTGTATCATAAATTATTTTTGTAAATTTCCAAGATTGGTCAGGCAAACTATCTAAATCGCAAGTAATGATTTCCCCATCTTTAGTAAATACAAATTCTAAATCCCAAGGATTTACATATTTATTTTCTGGTTCAGGGCTATAGCCGGGAACAAAAATTGGTTCTATAGTAAAATCGTGAATAGGAGGTTCGTAACCTTTTTTCACAAGTTTATGGTCGGCGTTTACAAATGTCCATGTTGAATCTGGTAATTCAGTTTCGCTAAATTCTTTTTGTTCACCATTTTTCTCGTAAATAAAAACACTTTCGTAAACATCAACATTTTCTTTTTCTTCTTCTGGAATTTGCATTCCTTCTTGAATATTAGCTCCAATGTGATAAGGTCTAAAATCAACTATTGGTAAATTGTATAAGCAGTATAATGTTAGTACAAACGAAGCAATTGTGAAAGCTATTGTTAATGCCCATTGGTTGAATAAGTTGTACGCGGGTTTAAATAACTTTCTTTGCCAAAATACAATTATTGTAAATGCCAGTATTACTAAATTTTTATAAAAAGTTTGCCAATTAGTTAAAATAATTGCATCTCCAAAGCAACCGCAGTCGCTAACTGGGTCGGCAACGGCTAACCAAAGTGTTAATGGAGTAAAAAACGCCATAAATAGCAGTAGTAACCAAGCAGCAATTTTTGGTAATAAATTAAAAACAAGTGCAATACCAATTATTAGTTCTGCAATAGACATTAAAATTGCAAAAACTAATGCTCCTTCGTTTAGGAAATCAAGGTGCATTGCAACAAAATAATCTGTAAATTTGTATGCAGAACCAAGAGGATCTATTACTTTTACAAATCCAGAAAAAATAAAGATTATACCTGTAAATAAACGACTAAAATTTCTCAAGAATTTCATAATAATTATTTTTAAAAAGTAAAACGTTTTTCAATTTCTTTTATTATCA